>Ga0115011_10001377_pt1 | contig 17487 bp, 16 predicted proteins | sample TroAtlMetagenome_2_FD_88705 | JGI IMG/M metagenome (GOLD analysis project Ga0115011, IMG submission 88705) | Marine eukaryotic phytoplankton communities from Atlantic Ocean - Tropical Atlantic ANT8 Metagenome | ecosystem: Environmental > Aquatic > Marine > Oceanic | place: Tropical Atlantic...
TCACATACAATATATATATGTCTTATTTTCACAAGCGTGTTTCTCTAATAAGAAAAGCATTTGGAGGAATTACTGCTGAAAAAGATGGGGTAAATGTATCTGTCAAGTGCCCCAAATGCGCAAAGCCCGGTTCGAACAAGAAAAAGCTTGTAGTAAAGCTAGACGATGGAAAATTTCATTGTTGGGTCTGTGGTCTAAAGGGTTCAAATATAAGATACTTGTTTACCAAGTATAAGCCAGAATTTTTAAGGCAGATGGAAGATTGCTTTGGAAAATCTTACCGGACAGATGAACCTTCTTTTGAAGACCAGGAAGAAGAAATAGATCTCCAAGAAGACTTAAAGGGTTTTCTTTTTTTAGGAGACGTAAAAAGAAACTCAGACCCAGACCTCAAAGATGTTGTTAGGTATGCAAAAAAAAGAGGAATCAAAACGGGAGAAATGTGGAAATACAGGCTAGGAGCTTGCGTCGAAGGTCAGTTTAGAAGAAGGCTTATAATTCCATCCTTCGACATGACGGGAAACTTAAATTACTATTCAGCTCGCGAGATTGACGGATTTTCTAGGATGAAATATATAAATGCTCCAGTGCCTAAAAAAGACATTGTATTTAATGAGATTATGATAAATTGGAAAGATCCTGTAACACTAGTTGAGGGCCCACTCGATGCTGTTCTCGGAGGCCCAAACGTTGTATGCCTCTTGGGTTCTCATTTACCTCACGACTCTAGGGTGTTTAAGAAAATTGTGGAAAACAAAACAAAAGTGTATCTGTCTTTAGACGCTGATGCAAAGGATAAGTCAGAAAAGATAGCAAAAATGTTGTCTTCTTTTGACATTGAGGTAATGGAAGTAAGCCTCCCGGATGACAAAGACGTTGCAGATATCGGCGCAGCTAGATTTAATCAGCTTAAGCAGTCTGCTTCAAGATGGTCACAGGAAAAAAGATTACTTAGGATGATCTCGTCTATAAAGACGGGATCTCTATTATAGGAGACTAATTTGAGTTTAAGGTGTGTGCATCTCAGTGATATTCACTGGAGAGGCTTAACTCGACATGACGAGTATAGAAGAGCATTTGTAGAATTTTTTGAAAAAGCTAAAAAGCTTAAGCCCAATTGTATTTTTATTGGAGGTGATATTGTTCACAGTAAAACTCAAGGAATCTCTCCTGAGCTAATAGATTCTCTAGTTTGGTGGTTTAATGGATTGGCAGAGATTGCTCCAACCCATATAATTCTAGGGAACCACGATGGTCTTATCCTAAACAAAGACCGTCAAGATGCTATTACTCCGATAGTAAATAGCATGAATAATAAAAATCTTTTTCTTTACAAAAAGTCAGGAACTTACGATTTAAACATCGACGGATTTAAACTCTGTGTATTTTCTTGTTTTGATGAAGAGAACTGGCCTAATGTTGTACCAGATCCAAAAAGCATAAATATTGCTGCTTTCCATGGAGGAGTAATGGGGTCAGTTACAGATATTGACTGGTCCATCGAAGCAGACGCAGATCTGGATATGTTTGATAGATTTGACTTTACATTTTTAGGAGATATACACAAGCTTCAATATCTAGGTAATGAAAAAAGAGTCGCATACCCAGGAAGTACCATTCAGCAAAATTACGGAGAAGATCCAGGAAAGGGATTTCTATTTTGGGAAATTGAGTCTCGTAACAAGTATAAGTCAACTTTTTACGAAATACCCCACGACCGGCCCTTCGTGACTATCGAATGGGATGGTGACTTTGGCGAGACTCTAAAAAATTCTGAAAAGTTTTCAAAATTTTCTCGGGTAAGAGTAAAGACAAAGAAACCAATATCTCAAAGCGAAATTAAGCATCTGTACAGTGCCCTTAAAGAAAAGATGCAAGCTTCAGAAATTGTATTTAAGCATGAATACTCATCAAATGAAGTTTCTACAGATATAGAAGGTACGACGATAGGTAAAAACCTAAGAGATTCCAAGACTCATCAAGAGCTGATGGCAAAATCTCTGGAAGGTTCATTGCTAGGAGAGGATACCAAAGATGCAATTAACATTTTATTGATGAAGTATTTTGGCCAAGCTGCCAGGGACGATGCTCCTAGAAATGTCTCTTGGTCTTTGCAAGACTTGTCCTTTGAAAACACATTTACATATGGAAAAGGAAATAAAATTGACTTTTCTAAAATGTCAGGGATTACAGGTCTCTTTGGCAAGAATCGATCAGGTAAGTCGTCAATCCCGGGGACAATTATGTTTACTCTTTTCAATGGGACAGACAGGGGATCGATTAAGAATTTACATGTAATCAACATGAGAAAGGGATTTTGTTTTGCTTCAGCAAAAATAACGGCAAACGGGCGGAACTACTTGATTGAGAGGCAGGCTGTAAGAAAAACTTCTAGAGCGGGAGTTGAATCTGCTACAACTAATCTTAATATTAGCGAAATTGATCAAGAAGGCAATATTATAAAAGACCTCAATGGAGAGCAAAGAAGAGATACAGAAAAAGTCTTGAGAACGATTGTGGGCGGACCAGAGGATTTTTTAATGACTTCTTTGGCATCACAAGGTGATATGTCTTCGTTCATTAAGATGAAATCTACTCAAAGAAGAGCAATTCTGGCAAAGTTTTTAGATCTCAATATATTCGAAGAAATGTATGCTCTGTCAAAGTCAGATGCATTAGAACTAAAGGGGAAGCTTTCGGGAGCCCCTGACAGAAACTGGTCGGACATAATACAGGAAAAAAATGTTATCATCAAAGATGAGTCACAAAAAAAAGAGTCTTTGGAAGAAGAGTTGTCTAAAAAAAGACAATCCTTAGATGAGATCAAAATTACTCTTGCAACATTTTCTGAGAAAGATTTAATTACCCCAGAAGAGCTTTCAGGCTTTAAGAGAAAAGTCAAGGAAGCTAAAAGTGAACAAAAAAGTGTTCAAGAAGAAATACATCACCATCAAGTAGAAATAAATTCTGTTGCAAAAAAGCTAGATGTTATAAACACCATAAAAGAACAATTTCCCATCCAGGATATCACTAGAGATTTAAAGGATCAACAACAACTAGAAGGACAAATCATATCTATAGAGGGTAAGCTTGACAAGGAGAAGACACTTCTTAAGAGGCAGGAAAACTCCATAAAGATACTAAGCGAAGTGCCTTGTGGTGATCAATTTCCAGGTTGCAAGTTCATAAAAGACTCACATCAAAATAAAAAGAAAATCGAAAAACAAGAAACTGCAATAGATGAGATAAAAGCAGAGATGCGTGCGCTTAGAAGAGCGCTCAGGTCCTTGAAAAAAAGAGAGCTTGAAAATAAAATTGAAAAATATAATGAAATTCTAATTCAAGAGTCTGCCTTGCAAAAAAATGCAGGAGATAAAAAGGTTTTGTTAAGTAATTCTCAAAATCAAAAAGAGTCTTTAGACTTGCGCCTAAACACAATGACATCAGATTTAGAGAAGATGAAACTTAGAGTTTCAAATACAGACGAAGCGATCAGAATGAAAAAATGTCGTGAAGCAATTTCTAAGCTGGAAGATGAGATAATTCAAATTGATGCAGAGAGAATTAGTTGCGCTGAAAAAATATCTAGAGAGGCAGCTGATATAGAAAATCTCAAAGAAGAGGAAATAAAGTACTCAGATCTTATCAAAAATTGGCGAGCTTACGACTTTTTTACGTCAGCAATGTCTAATCGAGGAATTCCTATGGCAATAATATCAGATAGATTGCCAATCATTAACAATGAAATAGCTAAAATACTTCAAGGAGTTGTTGGTTTTACTGTTGAGCTAGAAGCTCCGGAAGGATCCAACGCAATGGAGATTTATATTAACTACGGTGACTCGAGAAGAATAATTGAATGTGCAAGTGGGATGGAGAAACTAATGGCATCTTTAGCAATTCGAGTTGCTCTAATCAACATTAGCAGTCTTCCAAAAACTAATATGCTCATAATTGATGAAGGTTTTGGCGCACTAGACGATATGAATGTTGAGGCATGTAGTAGGCTGTTGACTTCACTTAAGAAGTGGTTTAAGAACATACTTATAATTTCCCATGTAGACGCCGTAAAAGATGTGGCTGACAACATCTTGGAGATATCAAAGTCAGGCAAGGATTCTTTTATAACAAATGTCTAAAGAAGCACGACCCAAAATTGTCATTGAAAGAGATGACAGAGAGTCAATAGTCCTAGATTGCAATGTATGTAAGATTGCGCTAAGAGACTGGGAAGATTACGTATCAGTTAAAATGTTTGGAATGTGTCATGACTGCAAAACAAACAAAACAAATCAAAAAGTAAAAGATAATTAATAAACAGGAGCAAGATTATGTTATCATTAGAACAAGTAAATGCGCTAGGAAACATACTGAACAAGACTTTTGCTAAGTCTTCGTCACCGGGAGGAGATCGGTCTGTAACAGGCTCGATTGAAAATAACACTCTAATTCTGAAGTTCATTTCAATAGTACAGTTTGCGTCAGACCAAAGCCTGAGAGACCAGACCGATAGAATCTCTGAAGAAAGTGTAAAGATCTTGGGAGATACAGTAAAGACTATTAAGAAGCAATTTAAGGCGTCTACTGGAACAACTCTCAAGCTAAAAGATGATACTTCAAGAGATAATGTTGAGGTAGTTTCTGGCTCGATCCATGCGCCTCGAAAGCTAGCTTATTATAGAAGAGTTCACACGCTTATAATTAAAGAGTAGCATCTCATGTCGCTGACATCAAAGCGAGGACAGGTCAAAGAAATTGTCAGGTGCGGCAAAGATCCTGCGTATTTTTTCAATAGATACGTAAAAATACAGCACCCCACTAAGGGCCTAGTTCCATTTAAGACATATCCGTTTCAAGATAATTGTGTCAAAGATTTTGTAGATCACAGATTTAACATAATTCTGAAATCCAGGCAGCTTGGAATATCTACAATCACAGCAGCATATGCTGTTTGGTTAGCTGTATTTTACAAAGACAAGAATATACTTGTTATAGCAACTAAGCTTGCAGTTGCTCAGAACTTTATAAAAAAAGTAAAGGTTGCTCTTCGAAGTATGCCATCCTGGCTAATGATGCCGGAAATTACAGGTAATAATAAGCAATCAGTAGAGTTCAGTAATGGCTCTTCGATCAAGGCAGTTCCAACATCTGATGATGCCGGACGATCCGAAGCACTTTCTCTTCTCATCGTTGACGAGGCAGCTTTTATTAGAAATTTTGATGAGCTATGGACTTCATTATATCCCACCCTATCAACAGGTGGTCGAGCAATAGTCTTGTCAACACCTAATGGCGTCGGGGGGCAATACCATGACCTCTGGATGAGGGCAGAATCAAGAGAGAGCCTCTTTAATCCCATAAAGCTGCCGTGGGATGTACATCCCGAACATGATGAAAAATGGTTCATGGAAGAGTGTAAAAACTTTTCTAGAAAACAAATAGCTCAAGAGCTTTTGTGCGATTTCGCAGCTTCTGGAGACACTTTCTTAAGCCATCCGGATATAGAGAACATTGGGGCATCTATTAAAAATCCGATTGAAAAGTGGGGTCCTAACATGTCTATTTGGACATGGAAATACCCGCTCACAGAGCACAAATATATTGTTAGTGCAGATGTTGCCAGAGGAGATTCAGCTGACTACTCTGCGTTTCATGTAATTGATGTTGACGAATCAGAAATTGTTGCAGAATTTAAAGGCAAAGTTCCTCCTGATGAATTTGCAATTCTTTTAAGCGAAGTTGGAAGGCGATATTGTGATGCTCTAGTATGCCCCGAAAATAATACGTATGGGTATGCTCTCATAATGAAGTTGGTTGAATTGGGATATAAAAACTTGTACTATAAAAATCCTAAGGATAAAATGGCTTCTATGTATGGAATGAATGATGTCCCAATAAGCAAAATCGGTTTTACGACATCAGGCCAGTCTAGAAATCAGATACTAACTAAACTGGAACAAGTAATAAGAAACAAAGAAATAGCAATATACTCTTCTAGGCTCTATGAAGAGCTCAAGACTTTCATTTGGAAGGGCAACAAGGCTCAAGCTCAAAAGGGAAAAAATGATGACTTAGTTATGTCGCTAGCAATTGGAGTTTGGCTTTATGAGACTTCTCCCGTAGACAGCAAATCTACACATGATATTAACAAAGAAATGCTAAAAGCATTTGGTACTAACGGAACTAATACAAGCCAGACTACACTCTCTCCATTTCATCATAAGGCTTACAATCCTTTGCGTAGATTCAGTGCTGATTCTATTCCTTTTGCAAGCGGATCTAATATGAATGATTTTGGGTGGCTAGTCTAATATGACATTTAATATGACAAATCACAGTGTATAATTATAGTCAACAGGAGTACACAGATGGCAAACAAAGATAGCAACCCGGGTCTATTTGGAAGGCTCACATCTTTATTTAGGTCTGGCCCGACAGTCCGAAGAAGAATCAAGACCACAGGCGGACAATCTGCTCCCGGGTTAACTACAGGGCAAATGCTCTTTCGAAGATCCAATAGTGATACATACAATGCCACTCTCTCATCTTACGGATCTTTTGATAGAATGTCAAGATATAGTGACTTTGGAGAAATGGAATCAACTCCGGAGATATCATCTGCATTAGATATTTACGCAGAAGAATCAGTTTCACCAGACGTATCAGGAAGAATACTTCACATACATTCTGAGAATAGAAAAATCCAGGAGATTCTAGAGACTCTGTTTTTTGATACACTAAACTTAGATTTTAATCTTCCAATGTGGGTGAGAAACTTATGTAAATACGGAGACTTTTTTCTGTTTAACGATGTGTCCAGTGAGTTTGGAATTGTCAATGTTTATCCAATACCAATCTCAGAAATCGAGAGAGAAGAAGGCTTCGATGGAATGGATCCTAGCGCTGTTAGATTTAGATGGCTAACACAAGGCAACAAAATCTTGGAAAATTGGCAAGTATCGCATTTTAGGCTCTTAGGTAATGATGCATTTTTGCCGTATGGGTCTTCTGTCTTAGAATCTGCAAGAAGAATATGGCGCCAGCTCATTCTTATTGAAGACGCAATGCTTGTATATAGAGTTATTAGGGCACCTGAGAGAAGGGTCTTCTATGTCGACGTCGGCAATGTTCCTCCTGAAGAGATTAGCAACTATGTTGAGCAGGCAAAAACCGCACTAAAGAGAAATCAAATAGTAGATACTGCAACGGGTCGAGTTGACATAAGATATAATCCCATGAGTGTCGATGAAGACTATTTTATTCCTGTGCGGGGCGGTGAATCTGGGACAAGAGTGGATTCATTATCCGGCGGAACTAATACTAGCGCAATAGAAGATGTAGAATATATACAGAAAAAACTTTTCGCTGCCCTAAAAATTCCTAAAGCATATTTGGGATATGACGAGGATGTGGGTGCTAAAGCAACTCTTGCGCAAGAAGATATAAGATTTAGCCGAACAATCCATAGAGTTCAAAAGACTATAGTTGCTGAGCTAAATAAAGTTGCTATGATTCATCTTTTTTCCCATGGCTATCAAAATGAAGACCTTTTAGATTTTGAACTTAAGCTTGCAAATCCTTCTTCTATAGCACAGCAGCAAAAATTAGAACTTATAAGATCTAAATTTGAAATTGCAGGAACTGCTCCTGAAGGTTTGGTTGACAGGAACTGGATAAGAAAAAATGTCTTAGAGCTTACTGATGAAACGATAGAAGATATAGAGAAGGGCAAAATCTTAGACAAAAAGATTGATCTAGAATTAGAGGCTGTCAAGTCAGACTCAGAAGAAAGTGCAACCGGCGACGCAGAGGGAGGCGATGCCGGAGAAGAAGACGCCGGAGGCGAAGAGGATCTTTTTGCTTCTGACAACCCGGAAGGCAACATTTTAGATGGTCTTCCGCTAAGTGCGTCTTCTAAGCCTAGCGACGACGATGATGACGAAGATGACGATGACGACAACGATATCCTCAGAAGCTTGTCTATAGACGACGAAGATGCCCCTGTAAAAGCATCAAGTGCAATTAAGAATGCATTCGGTGGAGACTTAGCAAAACCCAAAAGGTACAGGGCAGACGCAACTAGTATGCCAGACTTTAAAAAGATGGTATCAGTCAAGAAAGGCACTGCCCGACCTCAGGACAGCATGCTGGAACCTTTTGGCGGCAAAGATGTTTTAGAAGGCCCATTTGATAGATGGGAAAAGAAGATAGAACGATCTACAGTTATGACTCCAGACATAAAATCTGCGCTGGATCAGATGAATCAAGCGTTACACATTGCAAACAAAAGCATACTTACAGAAAGAGAAGGTAGTTTGTCTATAGTAGATGTCTTGCTGGATATCGACGATGACAACAATATTGAAAACGAGTAAAAATGTCAAAAAGAATTCATAATAAGAAAAGAAACGTTGGGATACTTTATGAGCTTCTCGTTCGAAAAGTATCTGAGTCCCTTGTTGAGAATGATGAAAAGAGTTCAAATAGTGCCCTTGAGATTATTGAAGAGTTTTTCGACAAAGAAAGCGTCTTGCTCAAAGAGTACAGGCTTTTTTCTGCCTTGACAAAGACTTACATTGAGTCTGATCATGTAATTGACAGACTCTTATCAGAAGCCAAAAAAGGGGCAGGGTCATTTGATAATAATGCGTTAGAGCATGAAAAGTCTAGACTTATTAAGCGGATCAACAAGACGTTTGATGATGAAAACTTTTTCAATACTAAGATCCCTGACTATAAAAAATTTGCATCAATCCAGTCACTCTTGAATGCCTGGAGAGATCCTGATAGATACGGGATGGGAAAAATTGCTGAGTCTGAACAAAGAGTCGCATCCATTCTCAAAGAGCGCAAAGAGTTTAAAAGCTTAGAAGACATGAAAGTGGATAATGTAAATCCCTTAGCTTTTAAGTTGATGGTAGAGAAATTTAACAAGAAGTTTAAAGCCCTATCAGAATCTCAAAAGAACGTAATAGACGCCGTCATACAAAAAGACACAAAAAAGACTCAGGCACTTTTGCAGCTTGAACTAGTCAAGGCAAAAAAATCTATAAACGAGATGAAAAATGCTGAAACTAGCGAGTGGTTGCTTAAAAAAGTTGATAAGGTCAACAAGGTTATAGAATGCCTAGACCCAGAAGACACGTCTGAAGAAAGTGTTAAAAAGTTTATGACTTTGTCACATATGACTAACATAATAACTGAGGAATAGAAACATGAAGCTTTTAAGGGAGTGGTCTCCGTTTGAATACTCTTCTGAGATGATCGTAGAATCTAAAGAGTCTAACGGAGGAAAGATTATCATGAAGGGTATCCTCCAAAAGTCGGATACACTCAATCAAAATAAGAGGATTTACCCGCAGGCAATATTAGAAAGAGAAATCAGGAACTATCAGAAATTTATTGCAGAAAACAGAGCGTTGGGAGAATGCGATCACCCACAGACATCTGTTGTTGAACTAAAGAATGCATCTCACATTATCAGAGAAGCTCACATGGAAGGTGATGTTGTATACGGAACTGTTGAGTTACTAAACACGCCTGCTGGAAAAATACTGCAAAGCCTAGTAGAGTCAGGCGTAACGTTAGGAATATCGTCAAGAGGAGTTGGATCAACAAAACGAGACGGCGACTATGATGTCGTGCAAGATGATTTTCAGCTCATATGCTGGGACTTCGTGTCAGAGCCAAGCACACCCGGAGCTTTTATGATGGCAGAGGGGAAAAATATTTCAAGCTCTGATCTTAACAGACATTTTAACAAGACAGATAAAATAGATAGAGTTTTTAATGAAATTCTAGATTGGGAGAAATAAGAGATGACAGACTACGCAGATAGAGCAAAAGGATTTCATCACCCGCGCCCGGGATTAGGAGCAGTTGGTGAGTACCAAGCTGCAGGCCGTCCATGGATTAAGCTTGTGACGGTATCCGCTGCGCAGCATGACTTGACAAATACAGCAGCAAATGCAGACGTAGGAGAAACTAGAGTTGATTTTCCTGCTGTTACAAAGCGTGTGATCATAAGGAACCTATCTAATGAAGATGTTTTTCTGCATTTTGCTAGTCTGGCCACTACGCATGACGGAGCCGCCGCTGGTGGTGCGAACAGCGCTGTAAAGACTACAAAGAACTACATTAAGATACCTGCAAGCACAGGGACTCTTGATTTGGGCATTAAGTGCAGGTTCTTTTATCTGTCCAAGGCTTCTGCCGCCACCAAGAACGTTGAGATCATTGCAGAGCTTACAAGTATTCAAGAGTCTTACGATTTGAACAGGCGAGGAATAGCTGGAGTTACGACATGAGCAAGCCAAAGATTTCTAGAAGCGCACTAAAAGCTGTAATTAAAGAATGTTTAGTTGAAATTTTAGCAGAAGGAATTAGTCCATCAAGCATCCCTGGAAAAGCTCCTGCTAAAAAGAGAAAAGCGCCTGTTAGAAGAGGCGCACCACCTCAAGATACAAATCCAACCTTTAACGAGGCTGTGAGCCGATCAGCATCAGCGCTTACTAACGATCCTGTAATGGCAGCTATTTTTGAAGATACTGCTAGAACAACCTTGCAAGAACAGCGAGAATCACCCTCGGCAATGTCTGCTATGCCGTCGCCAGGGGCAGAAACTACAGTTGATGGAGAACCAGAAGATTTGTTCGAAGGTTCTACTAATTGGGCACATCTTGCTTTTGCTGAAAAGAAACGAGTCTAAAATTTCTTTTTGGTTATATTTAAAGAATGATCTATGATTAGCCGTCAAGGAGTTAACAATGGCAAAATTTAGAAAACTTACACCTTCAATCCTTCGATCTATTATTTTAGAAGAAAAAGAAAAACTAATGAACGAATCAGACCCGTTAGTGCAGGGGATTGAGGATCCTGCTAAAGTTTCTGCAGACGAAAAGGATGCAGGAGAACAGGCACAAACTCTAGAAAAAGATATTGACTTCATTAAGGTTCTCAAGATCGAAGAAAAGAAGACACGTAGATATCTTAAAAAAGTGCAGGAAGCAAAGGCACTAATTTCGAAGCGTCTTCTCACAAAGATTTAATAATTACTAATCAAGGAGCAGACAAATGTCAGAAATAGTCGTAGAAGTACCTAAAACCGCCGGCTCAAAAGGGTCCGGCCTAAATGAGTTTTCAAAGAGTGATTATCAAACGCTCCAATCTGCATTTCCAACATCTGGTATTTTTAATGAATCTATTACAAACGCTGGACAGAGAAAAAAATTCTTCGACGAGCTTAAGAGCCTATCAACAGATCCTACAGGCAACCGAATACAAACATACTCTCAGGCGCCTGATTTAAGCTCTGTGAAGTATGCATCTCCTGGTGATCCTGCAAGTGCATTTTTGCCGAATCCAGCATCATCACCGTCAGGTAGTCCTAAGGATCAACCACAGCCGCCCAAGGGCTACGGAGAAGGTTCTCCTAAGAGTTCTGGGTATGGTACAGGCCCCTCAGCAAATGCTGCAAATAGAAACCCTGCAGTTAGAAGTAAGAAGATTTTTAGCACAATTGGAGAAACTCTTACGATGGGTAAGTCACACTCATAATTGAGCGTGTTTACGATCTTAGGCCGATGATTTATATTCTAGCTAAAATAAAGGCCTATAGATGAGTTTTAGAACGCTGTCGCTCGATGCCATGTCTGATAAAGGATATGGAAACTTTGGAAACATGCAAAAAGAGCGACAGCGCAACTCTGAATATCCCTACACTGAAGAATCAGATCCCGTTGAATACGATTCGGTAGATCCATCTGTAAAAAGAAAAATCAAGAAAAAGACAGCTAATTTTGCAGGAAAGACAGATTTTCATTCTAAATTAGGCACTGATAAGTTTTACTTTGTGGGAGGTAATACTAAACTTAGTGATTGTTTTATACAGCCCGGAGTTGTTTTGGAAAAAATAGTATCGTTTGCAAGAATGATAAACCCAGTTCCCGGGATGTACAAAGGCAAAAAGACTGCAGGTGGATCATCCTTTCCGAACGGGGTAGGAAACTTTCAGGGTATAGGAATGACAGCAGGCTGGGCCTCGGCTCCTCCTGATTTCGACGACGCCTATTTGGAAAAATACGAAGAAGAAGACGATAATTTGGATCTAGATAGCTATGTATACAAAAAGGATGCAGAAAACTACTAATTTGCATCATATTTAATTCATGAACTCTAGAAGGTGGTGAAATGTCCCAGACGCTATATAACGAGGCAATTGCCGACGCAAAAAAGCTCAAGCAAATGGCTGAAGAAGATGCTAAGAATCGAATTATCGATGCCATTACGCCTAGAATAAGAAATCTAATAGAAAGCAAGATTTTAGGTGAGTCTATGCCTGAAGAAATTGAGGTTGATGACGTAGATGATGAGGGTCCTGAGCTTGAAGACTCAGAAGGTGCAGGAGATGTAGATCAGCTAAGTGTCGATCTTTCACCCAGTATTCCCGCAACTTCTGAAAAACCTGTTGTTAAAATCGATCCGGAAGGCCCTGTCTCTGTAGACTTGGGCGATTTTGAGATAGAGTTTAATTCCAGCGAAGAAGACGAGATGGTATTAGATCAGGAGATGGCAGAAGTTCTAAAGAGAGCAACCGGCCTCACCCCAGATTTATCAGAATCCGTCGCTGCGCTAGAAGACAGAGTGGTTCTGGTTAAAGAGGCTCTTCATATAGCCAAAACTAGCGGAACACCATCTCAAAAGAAAAAAGTAACAAATTTAGTAGAATCAGCGGCTCGAGAGGCTGCTAGTTTATGGAAACAGTTAGGTCTAGCAAATCGGCTTGGATCTGAGGATGCCCCGGAGAGGGCAAAAATCGACGTCATTATTAAGGAGTTAAAAACTATGACAGATCGTAAGGGAAGAAATATTTTTGATTTCCTCTTCGAGGCAGAAGGTATGGCTGAGTTAGAAGACGGTCAGCTTCGCGAAGAAGAGGAAGAGGCACCCGAGGCTGAAGAGGTCGAGGTTGCTGATGAGCCTGCTGCTGAGGTAGATGCTGAAGTCGAAGACGCCTTCTTGAGCTTGGGCAACGCCCTGGGTCTCGAAGTTGAAGTCGAGGAATCCGAAGAAGGCGAAGAAGGCGAAGAAGCCGCAGAGGACGAAATGGGCGAAGAAGAGGTCGAAATGGAAGAATCAGAAATCTATGAGATCGATGAGAATACACTTCGACGTGAACTTAAGCGTCTTCGATCGCTTCGTGAGGAGACTTCTGGCGCTGAAGATCCTAAGCAGACTGCTGCAGCTTTTGGCGGCGGTGAAGTAGAAGACGAGCCATTTGTCGACGTTACTGAAGATCAGCTTCTCAACGCTCTTGATGACGAATTAGGGCCAGTTTCAGAATCTGTTAAGCAGGAAATTGTCAGAAGAGTGCGCAGAGCCTCTATACAGGAGAGCCGCCGAGCTCGACGTCCTGCTCGTAGACGACGTAATCGCAAGCCAGTTAACGAGGCTGCTCAGTCTCAGCGACAGGTTGCAAGACTTCAGACACAACTTAACGAGATGAACATTTTCAACGCTAAGCTTCTTTATGCTAATAAGCTTATGCAAAACAAGAACTTATCAACTAAGCAGCAAAGAGCTATAGTCGAGGCAATGGATAGTGCTAAGACGGTTCGTGAAGCGAAGTTGCTATATAGTAGCCTAACGGCTTCAATGAAGAAGGGCAAGAAGACAACCCTTGCTGAGAGCGCGACCAAAGGTCAACTTCTCGGAGCGTCCTCCAGATCAACCCGGTCGGCAGCCCCGGCCAATAATGGCGCTGAGGTGGACAGATGGGCAACACTTGCTGGACTAAAAAAGGACAGCTAAGTCCATTGAACACAACAACGACATTATTTAATATAAGGAGAAAATAAAATGTCACAGTTTTCATTAAATCAGTTGACGGAAGGAATCCAGAAGAGACATCTCGGATCTCAGAACCGTCACCTTATCGAAAAGTGGACTCGCACAGGGTTGCTCCGTGGAATGGACGGAACCCACCGTGAGAACATGGCACGTATGCTTGAGAACCAGGCTTCACAGATGCTCAAAGAAGCTTCTGATCTTGGTGGAGCATCCTCAGGCGGAGACATTCGTGGATTCAGCAACATTGCTTTCCCGATTGTTCGTAGAGTTTTCGGCAACTTGATTGCTAACGAGCTCGTTTCAATCCAGCCAATGAGCCTTCCATCAGGTCTGCTCTTCTACTTGGATTACACATACGGCACCGCAGCTGGTGCATCAGCGGACACCACCACATCTGGTGGTCGGACAGGTCAATACCTTCCTAACGCATCGATCTACAACCAGAATCCAGGTAGTGCCCGAACAGGTTCACTTGGTGTTGGTGGTCAGCACGATCTTGCAGGCGCAGGTTACTCACGTGCACGTCACGTAAGAGACATTGCCGATTTCCATGGAGAAGATGCTCGATTTACCTTTAAGGGTAACGCAAGCCTTACAGTTAACACTTGGAGCATTCACGCCACCGGTTCTGACGGCAAGCTTATTCAGTTTGATCCTCAGCTTACCCGAGACATTGAAGGCGGAGATGATAAGTGGGGCTTTGTAGTCATTCCTATCGCTCATCTTGAGACTGCTGGTAAGGCTCTTGATCGTTCCATGGTTCGCGAAATCGGCCTCGTTTCGGTTGCGGCCGATAACGCTGATCCTGCAGAAGTTGTGGTGATTCCATCATCATACCAGTCTGGCAGGAATTACAACCTTCGACGTCTAAATCAGCTCGTTAAATGTACAAGAACAGGCGACCCAACAGGCGTGCTTGTTACTGCAGCCATCGAGACTGTTACGCCTGATCCTTTTGGCGACAGTGTTTTGTTTGTCATGAAGGGTGCAGCTAACACCGGTCTTACGGGCGGTGGCGACGATGTGGATCTTGCTGTTTCATATGTTCTCGAACCTGGCCTTAACTCAGCTAGCGACGGTTCAACCCTCGTTTCACCTGCTTTCGAGTCAGATTTCAGCTCTAACGAGCCGGGAACTGCCCCAGTTATTCCTGAGATCGACATCAAGATTGAGTCAATCGCAGTTACAGCTGTTACTCGTAAGTTGAAGGCCCGTTGGTCTCCAGAGCTTGCTCAGGATCTTAACGCATACCACAGCCTTGACGCTGAGGTTGAGTTGACCCAGATCCTCTCCGAGCAGGTTGCTCTTGAGATCGATAGAGAGATCCTTGGTGATCTTCTCCACGGTGCTAATGCAGCTAACCTCTACTGGTCACGTGCTCCTGGTAAATTCGTTAAGAAGGATACAGGCGCAGTTGTTACCTTGGATAGCTCACTGAACCCAGGACCTCAGTTCACAGGTACAGTACGCGAATGGTATGAGACTCTCATTGAGACTATCATTGACGTCGCAAACCAGATCCACAGAAAGACTCTTCGCGGTTCTGCTAACTTCATTGTTGTTAGCCCAGACATCGCGACATTGCTTGAGGCTTCGGTATTCTACCGTCCATCTCTCAGCATTGATGGAGACGGACAGGTTGGATCACCAATGAGCATCGGCGCTGAGAAGACAGGTACCCTTTCAAATCGTTTCACGGTTTACAAGGACCCTTACTTCCCACGTAACAAGATCCTCGTTGGATTCAAGGGCGGAAGCTACTTGGAGTCTGGATACGTCTACGCTCCATATGTACCACTGATCGTTACACCTACGATCTTCGCGCCAGAGGACTTCACCCCACGTAAGGGTGTTATGACTCGTTACGGCAAGAAGATGGTTCGTTCCGATTTCTTCGGTACAGTTACCGTTATGGACTTAGATATTATTTAAGGCCAATAGATCTAAAGATCGAAATCAGGGGCAGCTTCGGCTGCCCCTTTTTTTTATAATGACAAATTTACGTTAATACTTAGAGACTAGGAGGCCATTATGGATTTATTTGATGCGTTTAATTTAAAGGATAGGGCTAAAAAGCTTACAACCAAGCAGCTCAGGACATTACTAGTAAAGGAATCAGCAAGACTTTTGCGTGAAAAAGAGGAGTCCGCAGCTCCTAAAGGTACACAATTTACAGGTCAGCTAAACTTCCGAGATATTGACATTGAAGCTGCCAAAGAAATAATTGCTCAAATAAATTCACGTGACCCCAGCATGCCGATCTTCAAGGCAATGGAATTTACCCCCAAGGATGAAGAAACAGGTGAGCCTCTTCCAGTCGTCAAGCCCAATCCTGACAATATAGCGGACTGGCTAGCTGACGTCGGTGAGGATGTTTTTATAGATAGAGTTCAAGCCATAGGAAAAAAGATACCAGCTGCTGGATTAACAAAAGCTGATATGCCATTTCTTCCAGGCCCTGATGATGCTTCAGGAGAAGTTGCAGATGTCCAGGACGCGTTGTCACCTGGGGGAAACTATAATATAGATTTTAACGAGTCAACTCAAAATAGTAGTAATCTTATGCTGGAGCGTTGGCAACGACTTTCTGGTTTAGTTACAGAAGTTAAACCTCCTGCAAAAAATACCCTTAAGCCCAATACACCTGAGTCTGAAGAATATCTTAAGTCTGGCCTTCCAGACAAAGATGGTGCATCCCCTAATGACGATGATGCAAAAGTAGAGATGCCAGGTTCAGTTAGCGCCGCAAATGCAATACCAACTCAAAGCAACATTCTTCTTCCAAAGGCACTTGGGATGGCAGCAGGAAAAGGCCCAGGAAAAGGAATAAGAGGCGGAAAGCTGGGAGCATATTTTTCCACCGACGGTCATATTCTCGATGGTCATCATAGATGGGCTGCCACAATGCTAAATGATCCTAGCGCAAATATGTCTGGATTCGCTGCAATTGATTTAAGAGCCATGGGTGGAAAGCCGCCGTTATTCAAAGATGCTTTAAAGCACTTGACAGCACTGGGAAATGCCCTGGGCAATCAAACGAAAACCTCGTAGACTGTTTTGGAGGGTGCAGAATTAACTTCTCTGACCTAAACTCTTGTCGAATGATAATACGTTAAGATAGATTGAAAAAAGCTCTTAAAGAATAAATCTCAATTTACAAGCAAGAAAATAGGTTTATTTTTATTGAAGGAGGTAGATATCATGGCGACAACTACTACAACCAGAACCACAGCATCTCGAAAGACTCCGAAGGTCGGAAATACAACTTCCAAGAGAAAAACGACAAAGACAGTCACGATCACTAAAAACGAGACAGCCAAGACTACGAAGAAGACTCCAAACGCCCTTAAGGCGTCCAAGGCTGCTTCTACAAAGACCACGCGGACACTTTCCGCCACACAGCTTACCCAGAAGGTGGCACAGCTTGAGAGCACAGTTGCAACCCTTATAAAAGTTTTAAATGAGGAATTTAGAACGGAAATGCTGCAGGGTCCACGCGGTGTTTCAAAGAGCTTGTCGAAGGCCGGTTTGCTCAAAGAATCCTAAGATTCTTCCTCACTTTCTCCATACTTAGATCATAGGTCCGCGCATACTTGATCAACCGAACCCACCGGTTGCGCGGAAGCATGTGGACAAAAA
>Ga0115011_10001379_pt1 | contig 17467 bp, 11 predicted proteins | sample TroAtlMetagenome_2_FD_88705 | JGI IMG/M metagenome (GOLD analysis project Ga0115011, IMG submission 88705) | Marine eukaryotic phytoplankton communities from Atlantic Ocean - Tropical Atlantic ANT8 Metagenome | ecosystem: Environmental > Aquatic > Marine > Oceanic | place: Tropical Atlantic...
TACCTAATCTTGCCAGAGCAATTTCATCTTTAAAAAAAATGGATTACACAATTGTTGGATTCGATGCATCTGCTAAAGATGACTTAAAAATACTGGAAAAAACCGACATTCAAAATTTAGCATTAATATTTGGATCAGAAGGCTTAGGTTTACGACACTTAACTATTAAATCATCTGATTTTTTGGTTAAGATAAGCTCAATTAGTAACTTTTCGTCATTAAATGTTTCAAATGCCTTAGCCGTTGGACTATACGCAACATCAAGGCAAAACAATTAGATCTTTTAAAATAAGAAACCTACCAATAATCTACCCTAAAGATATTTACATTCTGAGAGCCCTTCTTTAAAGCGAAATACAATAATAAGAATTGGATGTTTATATTAAAAGCAAATATCTTTCATGTCGTTACTTAGGGTGAATGTTTTATTTAGAGATTTCTATATTAACTTTTTTAAATAACCAAAGTATGTTAAATATGAGGAAAATGGGCAATAAATTTAATAATAATATTCCTAAAGATGTAAAGCTTGCCATAAGTTTTGAGGGCGAGTTGATAAGACTTTACCTGAGAAATAGGATTAATAAGTGGGTAAATATTGGTGTCGCATCGGAAACCTTTACAAACTCTACCCCCTCAAAGACACAAAGAGAAATTCTTAGTCTCACCAATTCCTCTACTTCGCTTGTTCAAAATGCTGAACATTCTTTCCAAAATTTAGAGGACTTATCCAACCAAGTGAAAGTCCTCTCAGAAGAAGCTCCTATGGTAGAAGTCTGGCTTCCTGACGAGCTAATACTTTGCCAAACTTTGTTACAAAAAAGCAAACTTAATAATTTAGAAGCAACGGAAATAGTCGCGAAAAACTGCAAACTTGAACCGGAAGACCTCTGTCTAGTGTTATCACCACACTATAGAGAAAGATCACAAAAAATTTCGGCAGTTACCTTTGAAGCAATTGATCAAATTAGATCATATTTAAAAAGTTATGGCATTATTGCTACTAAGTTTAAGGCGAGAAACCCTCAACCCGGCTTTAATTCCTCACCAACGTTCTATGAGGATAAAGAGATTGACTTTAAACCAAGTTTAATCAGCAAAGTAAGTCAAAGAATTCCAGAAATGGTCGCTCTCTTATTGGTCATAATCACACTTGGAAAAATTATATCTGAAAGAAGTTTTACAACCCAAACATCTGTGAGAACTTTGGCAGGTTTAGAAGAAGAAGGTAATTTCTCTCTAAAAAACCCAAGATCATTAGACTTACTTTCAGAAGCTACCTTTCCTTATTTTTCTCCAAAACTTCATAACACCGAGGAGCAAAAAGTTTTTCGCCTGATAAGCTACGATATCGGATCTAAAAAAAGACCACCGCTGTTGCGGCAAGATTTAACTAAGGAAAAATCTGTGTCGGTAAAACTTGGATCAGCTGAAGTAGAAGATAACTTCGCATTACTAGTCTTAAATATAGAAAATTCATGGCTTTCTAGAACATCAGATCCCTTTACTGAAAAAATTGAGCTTGGCGCCAAAGAAAATTACAAACCAGAGACGATAAGCCTGACAGTTCTTGACCTTCCAAGAAAACCAACGGTTTTTAATAATCTCTATCAAAAAAAACACTTAGGGGTAGAATTGTCTTTTGAGGTCCCAACAATTAATATCCTAAATAGCCAAGAAAATAATTTTAAAGTTTATACTACTTACAGCCCATCACTTACTAATTCGCCATCCGACTTTGCAGCCTTATCCTCTTTAGCTGATACTCTGCCAGAAAATTACAACGTCACCTCACCTATTCAAGAAAACCTCTTACTGCCCTTGAAACTTAAACTAGTTATGACGTCCATTATTGATGGCCAACCGAACACTGAAGGTCCAAATATTTCAGGCCACAAATTAACAAAACTAAATATAAACCCTTCGAGGTTAAATCAGCCAAATCTTTTGATTGATAAAATCTTTCAAAATGGTGAACTGAGTGAAATGATTACTCAAGTACCAACTTCAGCATCAGAAATTGAATACGTATTATTAAATAAATCAAAAGAATTTCTTCCAGGCAGACCTGACATTAGAGTACGACTTAAGTTAGAGCAACCTACTTTATCCTCTGGAGCTTTAGCTTTTTCTCATTACCCTTTATCAAGACCAGAGAATATTAATACAATAGCTAAAACAATGCGCTCAAAAAAGCGCATTAAAGCTAAAGCTACAGTTGGCCCAAGAATTCCAAAGCGGACCTTTGCCCCAACTATGGCAACTCTAAGTAATAGGCTGGAGCTTGATAGAACAAATTTATTAGGTGTATTCGGCTCAAAAAATAATCCCTATGCACTTATAATGCTCTCTAATGGAGAAATGCTAAAGTTAAGTATAGGTGATCAGTTCTTAGGCTGGAGAGTATATGCTATTGATCAAACTACAGTTCATGTGCAAAATGGAAAAAATCAAGAAATACTAAGAATACCAGGGTAAGAAATTAATGACTAAGGGTCATACTATTTTGTACCATACATTCTGTCACCTGCGTCACCAAGTCCCGGCAAAATATATCCAATATCATTTAGTTTAACATCTAGAGCTGCTGTGGTTATCTCCACATCAGTATGATTTTTTTGCAATGTTTCCACACCTTCTGGAGCAGCTAGCAAACATAAAAATTTTATGTGTTTTGCCCCAGTTTTCTTTAATAGGTCTATGGCTGCCGAGGCAGAATTTCCAGTAGCCAGCATTGGATCCACCACAATTACAAGCCTCTCTGATAAACTTCCTGGAACTTTATAATAATACTGGATAGGCTTAAGAGTTTTTTCATCCCTATACAGACCCACAAAGCCTACTCTAGCAGACGGGATCAAATCTAAAACACCATCGAGTAATCCATTTCCAGCACGAAGGATAGATACTAGAGCTAATTTTTTTCCATCCAGTGATGGTGCCTCTGTTTCCATAAGAGGTGTTTCTATCTTAACGTTGGACAAAGGCAACTCCCTTGTAACTTCATAAGCTAAAAGCAAGCTAATCTCTCTAAGAAGCTGCCTAAAATGATTGGTTGGAGTATCTTTTCTCCTCATTTCAGTTAACTTGTGCTGGATTAAGGGATGGGTAACGATATTTAGGCGATCAGAAATCATGTAAGCACCTCATAGCAGAAGTTGTTATTAACTACGTTGGATTTGATTTAATCCATGTTTAGATTAGTCTATCAGTTAATTAGCGAGCTTCCAATAGGCCAATTCTTAAGATTAAAAAAATCTGCGAGTGTATGGCTTGTATCGACCATCTTTACCACACTTTTACTCCCAAATTTTAATCTTGAACTAAGGGCAGACCGACCCATTTTAATTAACACAGGGACCTGCTCTCGAGTATGGTCACTGCCTTCAAAAGTTGGGTCATTGCCATGATCTGCAGTTATTATCAACATATCTTCAGCTCTTAGCCTATTTAGCAACTTAGGCAGCTGTTTATCAAATTTCTCTAATGCACCAGCATATCCAGCAACATCTCGCCTGTGCCCAAAAAGTGAATCAAACTCTATCAAGTTAACAAATAAGAGACTTTTACCATCAGCTTTATCCATTAATTCACATGTCTGATTAAATAAATCTTCATCCGAGCTTCCTTTTATCACTTTATGAAAATCAATGCCTACAAAAATGTCATTTATTTTACCGATTGCATGTATCTTTACACCATCATCCTGTAATTTGTGTAAAACTGTAGGTCTAGAAATTGGCATTGAATAATCCTTTCGATTATGAGTCCTGAAAAAATTATCGGCTTCACTTCCTAAGAACGGTCTTGCAATAATCCGCCCAACCTTAAGAGGGTGAAAAATCTTTGCTGCGACCTCACAAATGTTATAGAGTTCATTTAATCCGAATTTTTTTTCATGTGCAGCTATTTGAAAAACACTATCCGCAGAGGTGTAACAAATTGGCAAACCAGTTTTCAGATGCATTTCTCCATATTTTTTTAATATCTCAGTACCAGACGCATGACAATTCCCATAAATATTATTAAACCCAATTTCTTTTAAGAAAAATGTCATCTCTTTTTCAGGAAATGTGGGAGTCTTCTTTGGAAAATAATGCCAATCCCAGTCAACTTCTAGACCAGCTAACTCAAGATGACCGGAGGGAGTATCTTTTCCTGCAGAGTTTTCAATTGCTGATGCATAGATACTATCCTTATCAGGTTTAATGTTGACACCAGCAAGCCGTGTCCCACAAGACAAAAATGTAGACTCAGAAATACCCATTTTTGCCAGATTCGGTATAAAAAGCGGTCCTTCTCTTCCAATGTTCGCCATGCCTTCCACACATTTTTTTGCAATATTTCCAAGGGTATTTGCCCCCACATCTCCATATTTTAATGCGTCCGGAGCTCCACCTATTCCAACAGAATCTAGAACAATAATTATCGCCCTACCATTCATTTTACAGTCTCTATAATTGGCCCACTTAATGAAGGAACATCCTTAACAAGTTCATAGGCAGTCCTCACATTATTACCTGCCATTTTGACCATTTCGACGTCATTACCATGAATCCTACAAATTGGTTGATCCTTACTGACATAATTACCGATACCAAGAAGCCAGTCAAATCCAACACTATAATCTATTAGGTCCTTGGAACGGGCTCTACCCCCTCCAAGCTTTACAAGAGTTGTACCTAATAATTTAGTATCGACGCTACCCACAAATCCACATTTTTCATGATAAATTTCTTCAATAAATTTTGCCTTTGGTAAATCCGAAGTATAACTGCTACTAAATTGTTCTGGACCACCTAAACTTCGAACCATTTCATCAAATTTCTTAACAGCCTGACCCTTTTCAAAAGCATCTGAAATCATTTGATAGCCTTCAGAAAAACTATCAGCTTTTCCACTTTGCTCTAAAAGCTGACCTCCTAGGGAGCAATTAACCTCCCAAAGTCGATTATCAACTTCTTTTCCAAGCAAAAAATCCATCGCAGCTGACACCTCTAAGGCATTTCCAACTGAGGAGCACAATGGCTCACTCATGTCAGTAATTAAAGCCACAGTCTTACAACCTGCATCGTTTGCTACCCTTACAAGAGATTGTGCTAACTCTCTTGCATCTTGATGGTTTTGCATAAAAGCCCCGTTTCCAACTTTAACATCTAAAACCAAAGAATTTAAGCCAGCTGCTAGTTTTTTTGAAAGTATAGAAGAAGTAATCAAATCTATTGACTCTACTGTTGCAGTAACATCTCTAACCGAATAAAGTTTTTTATCAGCGGGCGCCATATCATTAGTTTGACCTATTATTGCGCACCCAACCTCAGCTACTACTTTCTTAAATTTTTGAATAGTTGGGCTGGTATTATAGCCTGGAATTGCATCAAACTTATCAAGAGTTCCTCCAGTGTGTCCAAGCCCTCGACCAGAAATCATTGGAACAAAGACTCCACAAGCTGCCAATGCCGGAGCCAACATTAATGACACATTATCCCCCACACCACCAGTGGAATGTTTATCAACAATTAAGCCATTAAGATCCCACTCTATGACTTCACCACTATCTCTCATTGCTTCGGTAAAAGAAACTTTTTCACTATTATCCATGCCATTAAAAAATACTGCCATAGCGAACGCACCAATTTGGTCATCGCCTATTTCACCACTGGTTATCCCTTTAACAAACCAGTCAATCTCATCTCGTGATAGTTGAAAGCCATTTCTTTTTCTTTCAATCAATTCTTTCGTAAGCATATAGACCCACCTATTTTTCCATATCGTCTGAAACAAATGCACCAGGAAGGAGTTCTTCCATAGTGAAGTATTTTTTTTGAAAATGCTTGTTTACCAGAATTATTTTAGTTTCAGAATTAGAGAATTCGCTTATTTTTTGCCTGCAACCACCACACGGAGTAATAAACTTATCAACCTCGACGAAAACAACTAATTCGTCTATTAGAACCTCTCCTTCCAAAATCATTGCTGCTATAGCACCAGCTTCGGCACACGTGCCTTGTGGATATGCTGCATTTTCTACGTTACATCCACTAAATATCTTTCCTGCAACTGACCTAATGGTGGCGCCAACTTTAAAATTTGAATATGGCGCATACGCATTCTTTGAAGCCTGCTTTGCCCTCTCTACCAAACATTCATCATATTTTGCCAAATCACAAACCTTATAAGATCTTAGAAGTTCTTTGTTTTAGCATAGCCATAATGGCTTAAAGCAGCATGTATTTCATCCAAAATAGCCTTATCATCAATCGTTGCCGGCACCTTGAAAGTCTCGGAATTTGCAACCTTAACCATTGTAGCCCTCAAGATCTTACCTGATCTAGTCTTTGGCAATCGCTTTACTTCTACAGCGGTTTTGAAGGCTGCTACAGGGCCTATTTTTTCTCTAACAAGTTGCACTACTTCTTTCTCAATTAGTTTAGGATCCCTATTTACTCCAGAATTTAAACAAATAAAGCCTAGTGGGACTTCTCCTTTAAGTTGGTCTGGCACTCCTATTACGGCGCATTCTGCAACATCCTTATGGGTAGCCAAAACCTCTTCCATTGCTCCCGTTGACAAACGATGCCCTGCAACATTAATGACATCATCGGTTCTTGCCATAATGTAAACATATCCATCATTATCAATCATTCCGGCATCTCCAGTTTCATAATACCCAGGAAAAGTTTCAAGGTAGGACTGTAAGAATCGATCATCAGCATTCCATAATGTTGGAAGTGTCCCAGGAGGTAATGGAAGTTTTATAGCTATAGCTCCAAGCTCACCTCTTTTCACTTCGTTTCCTTTTTCATCAAGGATAGCTATTTCATAGCCAGGCATTGGCACTGAGGGTGAGCCAACTTTAACCTCTAAAGCCTCAATGCCGAGAGGGTTTCCAACAATTACTGACCCTGTTTCAGTTTGCCACCAGTGATCTATTACAGGAACCTTTAGCATCTTTTGAGCCCAAAATACCGTGTCTGGATCAGCGCGTTCTCCAGCCAAAAATAGTGAATTTAAACACGATAACTCATATTTTCTAATAAATTTTCCTTCTGGATCTTCCCTTTTTATTGCTCTAAATGCCGTAGGTGCTGTAAATAAAGATTTTACTTGATGCTCAGATATTATTCTCCAAAAAGTTCCTGGGTCCGGAGTGCCAACTGGCTTGCCTTCAAACAATACTGAAGTACACCCCATTATCAGTGGGGCATATACAATATAAGAGTGGCCTACCACCCAACCGACATCTGACGCAGCCCAAAACACATCCCCTTTTTTAATATCATAATGATACCTCATTCCCCATGCCAAACTTACCAAGTGTCCGCCAGTAGGCCTTACCACTCCTTTAGGTTGTCCTGTAGTTCCAGAAGTATAAAGAATATAAACAGGGTCCATTCCACCTACGGGAACAGGGTCAATTTCCTTAAATCCTTTTTGAAATTCAACCCAATCATAATCTTGTTCACTATTCAATTCAGCAAGACATTCATCTCTTTGAAAAATGACACAAAATTCAGGCTTGTGCGAGGCAAGAGAAATCGCACCATCTAAAAGAGGTTTGTACTCAACAATTCTGGTAGGCTCTATGCCACAACTTCCTGCCAAAATGGCTTTAGGTTTGCAATCATCAATTCTAACAGCGAGCTCATTAGCAGCAAAACCCCCGAAGACTACGGAATGAATTGCTCCTATTCTTGCAACTGCTAGCATCGAAATTAACGCTTCAGGTATCATAGGCATATAAATTATTACCCTATCCCCCTTAACTATCCCTTTTGAATTTAATGCTGCCGCAAGTTTATTGATCGAATCCAGAAGCTCTTTATAGGATATTTTCCTTTTTACACCGGTAACTGGACTATCGTAAATAATAGCAATATTTTCCCCCATACCATCGAGAACATGCCGATCCACAGCATTATAGCAAGTATTGACCAAGCCATCATCAAACCAGCTATAAAATGGCGCATTAGATGAGTTCAAGGTTACTTCTGGAAATTTAATCCAGTCAATATCCCTTGCCGCATCCTTCCAATATTCCTCGGGGCTATTTGCCCATTGCTCGTAAATATTTTTATACTCTAACAAAGCAATCTCCAATCATCCGTATGCCTTAACAGGAGTACCTGCTAAAGCTGCTATGTTTAACAAACCTCGAGTAGTTATTGAAGTGGTGACTATATGAGCTCGGTTTCCCATACCCATTAGTATAGGTCCCACTTCTAAACCTCCTGCACAAATTTTCAAAATATTTCGCACTCCACTTGCAGCGTCTGTATTAGAAAACACCAAAACATTTGCAGGGCCATCAAATCTAGAGTCCGGCAAAATTCGTTTTCTCAACTCTGGGTCTAGAGCCAAGTCGGAATGCATCTCACCCTCATAATGAAAATCAAGATTTTGATCATCAAGAATTTCAAGAGCAGCTCGCATTCGAATTCCTGAATCGCTGTCCAAATTACCGAATTGACTATGGGAGCATAATGCTACCTTTGGTTCAATCCCAAATCTTTTTGTATGCCTTGCAGCTGCAATAGCAGTATTAGCGATCTGTTCGGGTGAAGGTTGAAAATTGATCTGTGTATCGGCAATAAATAAAGGTCCACTTTCTAGTATCATCATAGATAGCGCGCCAACTGGATTTAGTTCGGGAGTCTGAAGTACTTGGCAAATATATTTTAAATGCCAAAGGTATTGTCCAAAAGTACCGCATATCAAACTATCAGCATCTCCCCTACTTACCATTACTGCTCCTATAGCGGTCGTATTTGTCCTCATTATGGCTCTAGCGAGTGCTGGAGTTATTCCCTTACGTTTCATTAAATTATGATATGTTTCCCAATATTCTCTGAAACGCGGATCATTTTGAGGGTTAACCAATTCAAAATCTCTCTGTTCCTTAATTGGTAGACCAAACTTCTCTATTCTCCTATTCACCACTTCAGGTCGACCAATCAATATTGGTTTATCCTGAGTTTCTTCGCCTATATCTTGTACCGTCCTTAATATTCTTTCATCTTCACCTTCAGCAAAAACTATTCTTCTGAATGTTGCTTTCGCAACCTCAAATACAGGCCTCATTAAAATAGCACTTCTATGAACTGAACTTTGAAGTGACCTTTTATATTCTTCTATCTCGATCGGCCGCGTTGCCACTCCGCTTTCAATTGCAGCTTCAGCCACGGATACTGCTACTACAGGCAAGAGCCTAGGGTCAAAAGGCTTAGGTATGAGATAATCAGCACCAAACTTAAGATTTTCACCCTTATACGCGGCTGCAGCTTCAGCGGTTGAAGCCATTCTAGCAAGACTCGCTATGCTTTCTACACAAGCAATTTTCATCTTGTCATTTATCTCCGTAGCACCAACATCCAAAGCACCCCTGAAAATGAAAGGGAAACAAAGTACATTGTTTACTTGATTTGGATAATCTGATCTGCCTGTAGCTATAATTGAGTCCGGCGCTACTTTTTTTGCATCCTCAGGAATTATCTCAGGATCTGGATTTGCTAAAGCAAAAATTATAGGCTTTGGAGCCATCTTTAATATCATTTCAGGACTTAAAATATTTGGCCCTGAAAGGCCTAAAAATAAATCAGCACCTTCAATAACGTCACTTAATGATACTAGATCAGATTCCTTCGCAAAAAATTCTTTTTCCTTATTTAACTTTGCACGTTTTAATGTAACAAGGCCCTTTGTATCCAAAAGCCAAATATTTTCCTTTAACGCTCCAAGGGTAATTAGCATCTTCAAGCACGCGATTCCCGCTGCACCAGCACCTACACAAACTATTTTAATATCAGAAAAGTTTCTCTTAGTAAGCTTCAATGCATTTAAAGCTGCTGCCCCTACAACTATAGCCGTACCATGCTGATCATCATGAAAAACAGGAATATTCATGTTTTTTTTGCAAAGCTCTTCAACAAGAAAGCAATCTGGAGCCTTTATATCCTCTAGATTAATAGCTCCAAAAGTTGGTTGCAGTGCCGTTACTATTTCCGCCAGCTTCCTGGGATCATCTTCATTAACTTCAATATCAAAACAATCTATATTAGCAAATTTTTTAAAAAGTACGGCCTTACCCTCCATGACAGGCTTGGAAGCATCCGCCCCAATATTCCCAAGACCTAAAACTGCTGTGCCATTAGAAACTACTGCTACTAAATTGCTCTTAGAAGTATACTTATATGCAGCGCTTAAGTCTTCTTTAATGTCTATACAAGCTTCAGCTACCCCCGGAGAATATGCTCTTGATAAATCGCGTTGATTTGCCAGAGGTTTTGTCGGCTTAATTTCCAGCTTCCCAGGTTTGGGAAAAGCATGGTACTCCAACGCTGCCTTTCGTAATGTTTCATTTTTCCTATCATCTGATCCCATTTTTATTTTACTCTATTATTCATAATCTGAATCACATCAAGTGCTGCTTCCGGAATATTTGTACCAGGACCAAAAATTGCCTTTACCCCTGATTGTTGTAAAAAATTGTAATCATCCTTTGGAATGATTCCTCCGCAGATGACCATTATATCATTTGCTCCTAAACTTCGAAGTTCATTCATTAACTGCGGGGCTAAAGTTTTGTGACCAGCTGCCTGACTGGAAATCCCTATTATATGAACACCTCTACCCACAGCGTCCTCTGCAGCTTCCTTTGGTGTCTGAAAAAGAGGCCCGACATCAACTTCAAACCCCATATCTGAAAATGCCGTCCCTATGACTTTTGCCCCTCGATCATGACCATCCTGACCCATTTTTACTAGCATAATTTTAGGGTAGGTTTTCTCATTTCTTCTGAAAACTTCAATCTCTTTTTTCACTTTATTTACAATTTCATTTGCCCCAATTTCTTTTTTATAAACATTCCGCAGTAATTTTACTTCAGCCTTATGTCGACCAAACACTTTTTCCATTGCCGCAGTAATTTCTCCTACTGTTGCCCTTGCCTTAGAAGCACAAATAGCAAATTCCAATAAATTTCCTTCGCCCGTCCTTGCACATTTTTCAAGTCTATCAAGAGATTCTTTGCAAACCCGATTATCTCTGTATAGTTTTAATTTTTTTAACTTTTCTACCTGCGATGATCTGACCTTCATGTTATCAACATCTAATGTTTCAACATCCTGAATAGTTTCAGATTGATATTTATTTACCCCAACTATTACTGTGCTGCCATTGTCTATGGAAGCCTGTTTAGTAGCTGCGGCTTCCTCTATTTTAAGTTTTGGCATTCCAGAAGAAACTGCTTCTGTCATCCCGCCAAGTGCCTCAATCTCTTCTATTAAATTCCAAGCCTTGTCTATAAGTTGACTGGTCAGAGATTCAACATAATAACTGCCAGCCAATGGATCTACAACTTTATTTATTCCGGTTTCTTCCTGCAAAATAAGCTGGGTGTTGCGCGCTATTTTTGCCGAAAAGTCGGTAGGTAATGCCATTGCCTCATCAAAAGCATTAGTATGTAAACTTTGAGTTCCTCCTAATACTGCTGACATAGCTTCAAATGCCGTCCTAACAACATTATTATAAGGATCTTGTTCCTGAAGGGACACCCCTGACGTTTGGCAATGGGTTCGCAACATTAAAGAAGTATTTTTCTTAGGCTCAAACTCTTTCATTATTTTAGCCCATAAGAAACGTGCAGCCCTAAGCTTTGCAGCTTCCATAAAAAAATTCATACCGATTGCAAAGAAAAAAGATAATCTTCCTGCAAATTCATCAATGTCTAGCCCCGCCGCCAATGCTGCTCTTACATATTCTCTTCCATCGGCAAGAGTAAATGCAAGCTCTTGAACCAAATTTGAACCAGCCTCTTGCATATGATAACCCGAAATTGAAATAGAATTAAACCGAGGCATCTCACGGCTTGAAAAACCTATTATATCCGACACTATTTTCATCGATGGTTGAGGAGGGTAAATATAAGTGTTTCTAACCATAAATTCCTTAAGGATATCATTTTGGATAGTCCCGGTTAAATGCTCTTTAGAAACTCCCTGCTCTTCGCCTGCAACGATGTAATTAGCCAAAATTGGAATGACAGCACCATTCATGGTCATAGAAACGGACATTTTATCTAGTGGAATACCGTCAAACAAAATTTTCATGTCTTCAACGGAGTCTATTGCCACTCCCGCCTTTCCAACATCACCCGACACCCTAGGATGATCACTGTCATATCCTCTGTGAGTAGCTAAATCAAAAGCTACTGATATCCCCTTCTGCCCTCCTCGAAGGTTCTTTTTGTAAAAAGCATTACTCTCTTCTGCTGTCGAAAATCCAGCATATTGTCTTATTGTCCAAGGCCTACCGGCATACATTGTCGCTCTAGGCCCTCTAGTAAAAGGAGGCAATCCAGGAATTTCGTCCATTTGAGGTAAACCAGCAATATCATTCTTGGTGTAAAGTGGTTTTACAATTATTCCTTCATCAGTTTCCCATTGAAGTTCAGAAGAACTTTTACCCTTGAGCTCCTTTTCTGTAAGGGCTTTCCACTCCTCAATCTTATCTTTCACTTACCACCTCATTCAAATTCTATTATTTTGTCATCCAGAGACAATATATCTCCCTCTACAAAATTTATCTTCTTTATAACACCAGGCTGCTCTGCATATAATACATTTTCCATTTTCATAGCCTCAACTATACAAAGAGCCTGTCCTTCTTCAACTTTTTCTCCAATTGAAACATTTAAAGATACTAATAGGCCTGGCATAGGGCAATTCAGCACTTTAAAATTAATATCCTTTTGCTTCTTTGGCATTAGGTTAAATAAAGGTGTCAACTCTTTCCGAATAATTACGCACTTTAACTCTGAACCCCGAAATCTTGCCTGGTAAATGCTATTAATTCTTGCAACCTTTAATACTATTGATTTGCCATCGATCTTGGCTTTCACCAAAGACTTGCCGATTGTCCAATTGACCTCAACTTTTTTTGCGGTCTCTCCATGAAACTTTACAGAAAAGGTCTCTTTATCTAAACTCATTATCTCAAAATCTAAGCTCCCATCATAATAATATGCTGAACGATTAATTGCTGAGCCCAAAGAAATGTTTTCTGTTTGATATCTGAACTGCGCAATTAAATCTACCGAAGCCACAATTGAAAGAATATTCAAAAGTCTTTGCTTGCCTGGCTTAATTATCTTGAATCCTTCAGGAAATTTCTCCTGAATGAACCCGGTATGCAAATGTCCCTTTATAAAATCCGAATCCTCGCACAGTGCAGAAAGAAATGAAATATTGGTTTGAATTCCTTCGATCTCATAATTATCAAGAGCAGAGGACATTTGTTTAATAGCCGTTTTTCTATCCTTAGCCCAAGTACAAAGTTTGGATAGCATAGGGTCATAAAAAAGTGATATCCTATCGCCTTCCCGAACCCCTGAGTCATTTCTAACAACACCTCCCTTAGAACTAAGGCTTTCTGGAGATTTATACTTAGTCAAACGGCCAGTTGACGGAAGAAAATTTCGCAATGGATCCTCAGCGTAAACTCTACTCTCTATTGCCCAACCATTTAAACTTATTTCATCTTGTTTTACAGACAGTTGATTTCCAGAAGAAATTGAAATCATTTCTTTTACAATATCAATACCTGTTATTAATTCCGTTACCGGATGTTCAACTTGCAATCTGGTGTTCATTTCAAGAAAATAGAATTTTTGCTCCGAGTCCACAATAAATTCGACGGTACCTGCTGAGTGATATTTTACTTGCCTGGCTAATGCTATAGCCTGTTTCCCCATAGCATTTCTAACATCAGCATCTAGGAAAGGGCTTGGGGCCTCTTCAATTACTTTTTGATTGCGCCTTTGGATAGAACATTCCCTTTCGCCGAGATGAACATAGTTTCCAAATTTATCCCCAATAACCTGAATTTCAATATGCCTGGGATTTTCTATAAATTTTTCAATAAAAACTCTATCATCACCAAAGCTCGACGCAGATTCCCTCTTTGAAATTTCGAAACTTTCAGAAAGGTCCTTTTCAGATCTAACAACCCTCATACCTTTACCGCCTCCTCCTGCAGAAGCCTTTACCATGACGGGATAGCCGATCTCCAATGCAATAGTTTTGGCTTCTTCAATGCTATCAATTATTCCCATATGGCCAGGAACGGTTGAAACATCAGCCTCAGCAGCAATTTTCTTTGAAGTTATTTTATCCCCCATGGCACGGATTGCGTCCACTGAAGGGCCTATAAATTCAATTCCATTAGAATTAAGAATACTAACAAAATCAGCGTTCTCCGACATGAAACCGTACCCCGGATGCACTGCATCAGAATTTGATTTTCTCACAGCCTCTAAAATATTTTCAGAGCATAAATAGGATTTTGTAGCAGCAGAATCTCCTATATAAAAGGCTTCGTCTGCTATTTCAACGTGCAAGGCACCTTTATCGGCGTCAGAGTAAATAGCAACAGTGCCTATGCCAAGGTCTTTAGCTGACCTTATTATTCGACAAGCTATTTCTCCCCTATTAGCAATTAATATTTTCTTATACATGTAAGATTAACTATTCAAAAATATTCTTCTCATTTAACAAATAGATCCTATCTTTTTGAAAAGTTAAATTCAAGATAATCGCCAAAGAGATTTTAAATTCAATGGTTTGTTCAAAAAAATCTATTTCTGCCTTTTAAATTACAATGGAATATTATCATGTTTTTTTTGTGGGTTTGAAAGTTTCTTATTTTTTAATGTTGAAAAAGCACCTATAACCCTTTTTCTAGTATTATGAGGCATGATCACTTCATCAATAAATCCTTTTTGCGCAGCTACAAATGGATTGGCAAATCTATCTTCATATTCACTAGTTCTCTTAGTAATTTTTTTCGTATCCTGAAGTTCAGATCTATATAGTATTTCCACGGCACCTTTGGCTCCCATAACTGCTATTTCAGCAGTTGGCCAGGCATAATTAAAATCGCCCCGAAGATGTTTTGAGGACATTACATCATATGCCCCTCCATAAGCTTTTCGAGTTATAACCGTAACTTTTGGAACAGTAGCTTCCCCATAGGCAAACAATAATTTTGCACCATGTTTAATTACACCTCCATATTCTTGCGCAGTGCCAGGTAAAAACCCAGGCACATCTACTAAAGTAAGAAGAGGTATCTCAAAAGCATCACAAAACCTAACAAACCGAGCAGCCTTTTTAGAACTATCTATGTCTAGACAACCCGCTAGAACCAAAGGTTGATTTGCCACTACGCCAACAGTTTGACCATTAAAACGACAAAATCCGGTGATAATATTCTTTGCAAACTGTTCTTGAGTTTCAAAAAAATCTGCGCAGTCACAAATTTTCAATATTAACTCTTTCATATCATATGGTGTATTTGGATTTTCTGGAATAAGAGTATCAAGAGATGGCTCCATTCTTTTAACATTATCTTCATTCGCTATTTCCGGGGACCGTTCTCTATTACTTAGTGGCAGAAAATCAAAAAATCTCCTTATTTCCAAAAGTGTTTCAGCGTCATTATCATAGGCCCCATCCGCAACGGATGATTTTGCTGTATGCGTCTGAGCTCCACCTAACTCCTCAGCAGAAACAACTTCATTTGTGACAGTTTTTACCACGTCGGGACCTGTTACAAACATATACGATGTATTTTTAACCATAAAAATAAAATCGGTCATTGCCGGCGAATAAACTGCGCCGCCTGCACAAGGACCCATTATAACACTTATTTGCGGAACCACCCCTGACGCAAGAACGTTTCTTTGGAAAACCTCTGCATAACCGGCTAAAGAAGCTACACCTTCCTGTATTCGGGCTCCCCCGCTATCGTTCAAGCCTATAACAGGAGCTCCGTTTCTCATTGCCATATCCATAATTCGACAAATTTTTTGAGCATGTGTCTCAGATAATGATCCTCCTAAAACTGTAAAATCCTGACTGAAGACGTAAACGAGCCTACCATTTATCTTACCCCAACCCGTGACGACTCCGTCGCCAGGAATAATATTTTGCTCCATACCAAAATCTTTACAATTATGAGTAACAAAAGTTCCCATCTCTTCGAAAGAATCTTCATCCAACAAAATAGATAACCTTTCTCTTGCTGTCAGCTTACCTTTTTCATGCTGAGCTTCTATTCTCCCTACTCCACCTCCAAGTTTTGCTACTTCTCTTAATTTCTTCAGTTTTTGATTTATTGTCTCCATTATTACCCTTTCAAAGAAACTCAAATTAGCATTATCCTAATTGATCAAAAATTTCTTCACTTATCTCTACATTAGAAGTTACACTTTGGACATCATCATCATCTTCTAGTGCACTAATTAATTTGAAAAATGTTTTTGCACCGTCAAGATCTAGACTTGTGACAGTAGTAGGTTTCCAAATTAACTTTGAATTCTTACTCTGTCCCAGTTTTAGTTCAAGAGACTTCTCTACCTTGTGAAGTTCTGAAGGATCACAATAAACAAGATAGTCTCCTGAATCTGAGTCAAGATCTTCTCCTCCTGCCTCAATTATCAATTCCATAAATTCATCCACAGAAATCACCGTTTCTGAATACAGAATTAATCCCTTTCTCTCAAACATAAAGCTTACCGCACCAGTCTCGGCAAGACTCCCGCCAAACTTAGTGAATACTGACCTTACTATTGATGCTGTTCTATTTCTATTGTCTGTTAAACATTCCACAATAATAGCAACGCCCCCTGTGCCATAACCTTCGTATCGTATTTCTTCAAAATTATCAAAATTGCCACTTTCTGACTTCTTTATGGCGCGCTCAATAACATCTTTGGGCACAGAATTTGTTTTCGCCTCTCTAACCGCAAGTCTTAAGCGAGGATTCTTTTCGGGATCAGGATCACCCATTTTAGCTGCCACTGTAATCTCTTTTGACAATTTCGAAAAAAGTTTTGACCTAACTGCATCTTGCCTACCTTTTCTATGCTGTATATTTGCCCATTTCGAGTGACCTGCCATAACTTCCCTCCATAATTCAGCCTTTTAACATCGTAATTGAGAATTAATTTATAATCTATTTATGTATATCGAGATCAGAAAATCCCTCACCTATCTTACCACCAAATTTTATGGACTTTATCTCTTCTAATGTTCCATCCTTATTAATTTTAGTCAAAACTCCTGCCAAAGTAGCTTTTCCAGTTGACGGAACGAAACGTCCTTTTGAAATTCCCGTTGTAAACCTATTTATTGGTTCCTGTTTTTCCATACCAATTACGCTATCATAATCACCACACATTCCGGCATCTGTAATATATCCAGATCCTTTTGATAATATTTGTGCGTCAGAGGTAGGAACATGGGTATGGGTACCTACAACCAAACTGACTCTTCCGTCTAAATAATGACCCATAGCCATCTTTTCTGAGGTAGCCTCTGCATGAATGTCAACTATTATGAAATCAATATTTTGACCTATTCTGTACTTCATAAGCAAGTTGTCCATTGCAGAAAACGGATCGTCAAAA
>Ga0115011_10001381_pt1 | contig 17462 bp, 18 predicted proteins | sample TroAtlMetagenome_2_FD_88705 | JGI IMG/M metagenome (GOLD analysis project Ga0115011, IMG submission 88705) | Marine eukaryotic phytoplankton communities from Atlantic Ocean - Tropical Atlantic ANT8 Metagenome | ecosystem: Environmental > Aquatic > Marine > Oceanic | place: Tropical Atlantic...
GTTTCTGAACTCCCTTTAGGTGAACTTTTAAATAAATATTTATTTAACAATTTAGGCATCAAGAATACTTCTTTTACAGTCGATGATAAAAATATGGATAATTTACTTCCTTGTTATGGTGGAATTGATATTTTTAGCAAAGAACTTATAATGAGAAACGTTGATATTTTTGCAAAGGCACCTCCACTTAAACCTATTGACTTAGTCAGTACGTACCCTGCTGATAATAAAGATTTTAGAAGGGGTGGGCACGGTTTGTTTTCAACGTTAGAAGATTACTCAATTTTTGCAGCTGCTTTACTTAAAAAAAGTGAATTAGTTTTGTCTCGAAAATCATTTGAAATGATGTTAACAGACCATACTTCAAAAGAAATGAAACCTTTAGGTATTAATAATATCTTTAAGCCTAGCCCTGGCCTTAATGGAGATGGTTTTGGTTTGGGCTTTAGAATAAGAGGTTCTGGTTCAATGGCAAATTTACCTGGATCAAAAGGAGAGTTTGGCTGGGCAGGCGCTGCTGAAACGATGTTTTTCATAGATCCAGTTGAAAATTTTTATGCTGTTTTCATGGCTCAAAATTTAGATATGCCAGGAGCATCTGCATTATTTAAACAAATGATTTATTCATCACTAAAATAAAATTTTTTCTTTAATTTATTCATTATGCAGGATAAATTTTAAGAAAAAATTCATATTTTTAAAATGAAAAAAACACCTTTGATTAATAATTTTGCTTGCTTTAGTGCTATGTTCCTTTGGGCAATTGGTTTTCCTGCAGCGGAAGTTCTATTAGAAACATGGGGTGCGCTTAGTTTAGTATTTTATAGATTTCTAATAACAGTAATTTTATTAATACCCTTGTGGGTTTATCTAGAAGGGTTAAATGTTTTTTTAAAAGCCCCTATTAAAAAAGGTTTGAGAATTGGTTTTTTGGGATGGGGTTTAGGAGCTATTTTACTTTTAATAGGACAAAAATTATCTGATCCAGTAACTCCTACAATATGTGCAGCTTTAATGCCAATATTCGGAATGATTATTGAAGTCATTTTTGATAATCGTAAATTGAAATTAAATCTAATAATAGGAATTAGTTTTGCAATTGTTGGTGGTTTTTTAGCTACTGGTGTGAATTTATTAGAGGGAGATTTTAATCTTGGAACTGTCATATGTTTAATCTCAGTATCATTGTTTGCATGGTGCACTAGAGCATCGACTAAAGAACTTAAAAATATTTCTTACATAGGGCAAACTTCCTTAACAATGTTTGGGGGCATGTTGGCAGCATTAGTATTTTTATGCTTCTCTTCTTTATTTGATTTAGGTGAAACAAGAACGGGAAGTTTTGATTCTTATAATATTTTTCTTTTGTTTATCTTTATCTTTGTTTCTCAAACAGTATCTCAAACTATCTGGATATGGGGAGCTGGAAGACTTGGCGTACTATTAGCTTCTTTTCATTCTAATGCAGTTCCATTCTATGTAATGATAATACTTCTGATCTTATTTGGAAATGAGTGGAGTTGGTACCAAGCTTCTGGTGCATTTATTGTTGGAATAGGAGTTGTTATTGCCCAAACAAATAAATGGAGTTACTTTATAATTAAAAAAATAGAAAAATAAATTTTTTATGATTGACCAAAAACAAGTTAATTTTTTTCAAAAACATGGTGCTATTTGCTTAAAGGGTTATTTTATTGATTGGGTAGACGAGCTCAGAAACGGAATTGAAAAACTAATTTCAAACCCAAGCCCAAGAGAAAGGTCTTACACTCCAAAAGATGGATCAGCACCTTTTTTTCAGGATTTATGTAATTGGCAAAGAATTCAAGAGTTTAGGAGTTTTGTATATAAATCCAATGCTGGTAAGATAGCATCCCAACTAATGCAATCAAATACCTCAAGATTTTTTCATGACCATGTTTTAGTAAAAGAGCCTGGATCTTCAATCGTTACGCCATGGCATCAAGATCAGTCTTATTACTGCACCTCGGGCTTACAAACAATTAGTTTTTGGATTCCTTTAGATCAAGTAAGCATTGAAACTACTTTAAATTGCATTTCTGGTTCACACAAATGGAACAAGCTTCATAAGCCCAAAAGATTTGATGGTACTGATCTGTTTGAAAATGACAAATCTGATGAAGTTCCAGATATCGATAATAACATAAATAATTATGATATTCTATCTTGGGCAATAGAACCAGGTGATGCTATTGGTTTTAACTTTCGAACTCTTCATGGAGCACCTGCTAATAGTGGTTCGCTATTAAGAAGAAGGGTTTTTTCAGCAAGATGGGTTGGCGATGATGCTATTTTTGTCGATAAAAAAGGAAAAGGATCGCCACCCTTTGATCATTTGACTTTAAAAGATGGGGAAAAATTAACAGGCAATGATTTCCCATTAATTTATAAGTCTAATTAAAAAATTAACTTTTAAAACTTTCATTTAAGTGATTATTTAATTACAATTAAAATTGACTGGGAATTATAAAATGAAATTTAAGGATTGGTATGATCGATCCTCTTCTTCTGAGAAGGGAGGACTTGATAAAGACGGATTTATAAGAACGTCAGATAGATTTGTATCTTTGGCAAATACATTAAATAAAAAAACTATAGCTTCTGATATTCAGTATACAATGTTGTATTCAGCTGCAAGGTATTCAGCCCATGTTGGAAAAAACGTTTTAGAAGTTGATAATCAGGAAGAATACATAAACCATTTAGTTAACCAATATAGGGATATGCTAAGAGAAAACTTTGGAGATCCTGCTGTTTAATTAAGGATTCATGTATATTGAGAAATCAGCTTTTAATCTTTTTAATAAATTTCATTATTCTATTACCAATAAAGGCTTTTGCTGAAAATAATCAATTACCTCTAAAAATACTTAAAGGTCTAGAAATAGTGCAAGAACATTGTAGTAGGTGCCACTTAGTAAGCACTAAAAATAGATACAGCAGTATTGAGACAACACCATCATTTTTTAGTTTGAGAGAAATGAAAGACTGGGAAGTTAGATTTAATGAATTCTTTGTACGACCACCGCATCCGGCTTTTACCAATATAAAGGATGTAACAGAGAGATCAAAGAAATTACCTGCATTCGTTGCTGAAATTGATTTGGACCTTGAACAAATAGAGAATTTAATTAGTTATGTTGAACAAATGAAAAAAATTAAACAAGATTAATAATAGTAAGGAGATAATATGTCTAATGAAGAATTTACGGTTACAGTTAGAAAATTTCTAAAGCAACTTGGAGTGACTGGTCATCAGGTAATTGAAGATGAGTTAATCAAAGCAGTGAAAGATGGAAAGATAAAGTCAGGTTCAAAGATTTCTGTGTCTGCTGAAATAAAAATAAATGATTTAAACGTAACTCATAAAATAGATGGATCTCTTATCACGCCCGAGTAAAATGGATAAAGTCAACAAAAAAGAAATTATTACAATCCTCTCTAAGATTGAGGATATGTCTAGAGGAAAAGATATATACAGCTTAGGGATTGTAACAGATGTTTCAATAAATGAAAACAACGTTCAAGTTACTTTAGAGGTAGAAAGTCATAGAGCAAAAGCGTTTGAGGTGATTAGAACACAAGTTGAAAATAAAATTAAAAAGCTTGCTAATGTTACTAATTGTATTGTTATTTTAACAGCTCACGCTCAACAAAAATCAAATAAGATGCCTGAAGCGAACAATGAAAAAGCAAAAAAGTCGATCATTGTAGAAAGTAATGTAAAAACCTTTATAGCTATTGCCTCAGGAAAGGGTGGAGTTGGAAAGTCTACGACTGCTGTAAACATTGCAGTTTCACTTGGTTTAGAGGGGTTAAGAGTAGGATTGCTTGATGCTGATGTGTACGGGCCGTCCCTGCCAAGAATGTTAGGAGTATCCGGAAGACCGCGAGCAATTCATGGTGATATGGTTTCTCCTATGAGTAATCATGGTATATCCATGATGTCTATGGGATTACTGGTGCCAGATGAGACAGCGATGGTATGGCGTGGCCCAATGGTTCAATCAGCTTTAACGCAAATGTTAAATAATGTTATTTGGGGGGATCTTGATGTCATGGTTGTCGATTTGCCTCCTGGAACTGGTGATATTCAAATTTCCTTAGCTCAGCAAGTAAACTTATCTGGCGCAGTAATTGTTTCAACACCTCAGGACATAGCTTTATTAGATGTAATTAAGGCTATGAGCATGTTTGAAAAAGCTGGTGTTAAAGTTGCAGGAATGGTTCAAAATATGGCATATTGGAAATGCCCAGATTGCGGAAGAGTGGACCATGTTTTTGGAAAAGATGGTTTATCTTTGGAGGCTTCAAAAAGAAAAATACCACTTTTAGGAGAAATACCGCTTACTATGGATATACGGCAAGCTTCAGATACAGGAACTCCAATTGTCATTTCTTCACCTGCTTCTCAACAAGCAAAATCATACCGAGAAATTAGCAAGCAACTAATAGAGATATTTAAAATTACAAGAGTAATATAATTTTATTGAAATGGATAAAAAATGAATGAATTTTATGAATTTGATCCTCCTAAAGAAGGTGATACACCTCAACTTCCACCTATGTTTTCTTGTCAATTAGTTGAATTAGGTAAGGACCCCTTAGATGAAGCAGTAGCTTCGGCAAGCTCTGGAGATGTAGGGACTGTATTTTATTCAAATGATAGTGACACTTTAAGCCTTGCAATTACACTAGGTCCTGAAGTAAAAAAATCTCAAGCTTTACAAGTACATTATGTAATGATGTTGGGGCTCAGTGATGCCTTGGGTGCCCTAGCTCCTCCTGAAATAGAAATTTCCCATCTGTGGCCTAATTTAATTTTTATGAACCGTGGTTTAATGGGTAAAACAATTTTATTGGATTCTGGTGGGGATAGAGACAAAATACCAGAGTGGATGGTTGTTGGGTTAAGGCTCAGATTAAAAGTTGAATCTAAAAAATTACATCAACAAATAGAAATGACCTCACTTGAAGACGAAGGAGCTTCATTTTTATCTAATATAAGGATTATAGAGGCCATTGTAAGACACTTTTTATCTTGGCTAAATACTTGGCAAGATGAAGGCTTTAAGCCAGTTCACTCTAAGTGGTCGGAAAGAATAGTTGAAAAAATAACAGTTAATGATGTTTTGGAAGACTTAAAGGGTGAATGGATTAGTTTGGATGATACAGGCTTGGCTTTATTTAAAGCAGGTAAAAACCATTATTCGAAATCATTACTTGAAGTAGATTTAACTAAATGAAATTTTCAAAAACAATAAGGTTTGACAAATCTGATTTGAACGTTTTTGAAATCTCATCAGAAGAGGGAGAGTGGGCTATTTCAGGTGCGTTTGAATATTCTAATGATACAATGATTTCCTTAAAAGGGAAAAGAAAGCAGGGTTTTAGTAATGGGTTTTTGGGCTTGGAAAGCTATGGCCGTTCAACGCTTGTAAGCATTTCTAAAATAAATCAAAAAGAAAAAGAAAAACTATCATATAGCTTAGCTTGCTATTTTGTGAAACAATACGGAGCTCCAAGTTTTGATGATGCAAGTTTTGCTGCTAATCAAGAAATTAGTTTCATGATTGAACTATGTGAAAAACATGAAATCGGCACTTTATTGGCTGTAAATAGAACTCTTGAAGATGATGGAATTCACGAAAAGTTTAGAAGCTTGCCAAAGCAGGATGCATGCTCTAATCAGACAATTTGGACAACTGTTGAAGATTGATAAATTATTAAATAAATTTTGAAAGGCAATGAAATGGTTTTACTTGGCCAAGACTTTTGGAAATCTTCTGGATGGCACCTTTTGGATAGAGGTAGTGACGGTTTTTTAAAAGTTACAGATGATTTTCTAGCAGCTTATTTTGAAAGGCCTGAAATAGCTCCTATTGAAGAGTCTTGTATAAATGAAAGAGAGTTACATCGTAAATTAATTTTGGACCCAAGGCTTAAAGTAAATGAAAAAGATTTAAATAAAATTACTGATCAAGATGCCGCTTTTAATTACAAAGTGGTGTTAAATTTTAGAGATTTTATTCTTCGCTACGAAACTATTGAATCTGCTTTTATGGCGATTTCAAAAGGAGAAAAAATAAATTTCCCTCCATTATTTGTAAGCCATTTAGTACATGTTATTGTTAGGACTATAGTTGATGGTTGGCTTGACCCAATTCATCTAAGGGCATCAGAAATATTGTTTAGAGAGCAGTCCGTTACTTTAGATGACGGTAAAATTATGATCGCTGATAGAGCTACAGTTCAGTTTCAGGCACAACAGAATTCAGCAGTTAAGCAATCAAGTAGTGGGGATATGATACAGATTGACGTATTAACAGAAGATACATCTAATGAGTATTGGTCGCGTTCAGATCAATTTGATACAGCTATTGATATTGCTCATACTCAACCAGGGTTAGAGGGCCTTTGCAGAGTATTAGAAGGCTGGATTTCACATTTTTATCAATTTAGCACTCAAATAAGGTCTATGGCTAAGATAGATGATGATAAATGGAAGTGGCATATAGGTTTAGATATGTCTTCAAACTCAATATTAAATGATCTTTATAATGGTGTTGAGGTCTCTGAGGAGAAGCTTCGTCAAATTTTAGCTTTATTCTCACTTAACTCTGATAATCCTAAAAACTTTAACAAAGATATTAAAAATCATCCGATTTATCTTGGTTTATCTATGAATGAGTATGGAGTTATAAATTGCAAACCTCAAAATCTATTGGTAAATTTGCCTTTATCAAAATAGTCTAATGATAGTCATCTGTTGTTCTTGGTTTTGCTCTTTCAGGGACGTCAATAATTTTTTCATCCTGCTTAAATTGATTTTCAACTCTGCAATCTTCACACATCAAAATTAAATTAAGCCTTTCTTCGCTTAAAAACATAGAGTGTTGAGTTAGACGATTTTTGATTGATTCTATTGATTTTTTTGTTCCAAAAATTTTTCCACAAGTTGTACATGGGAAAGGTTCGTCTTCGTTAATTATTTCATTTGATAGAGATTTATCAGAAAGACTAAACTGAGGAACTAATGATATAACTTTTTCAGGACATGTTTTTACACATATGCCACATTGGATGCATGCATCCTCTCTAAAAAGTAATTGGGGTGTTTCCGGATTGTCTTGAAGTGCACCAGCAGGACAAGCGCTTACGCAAGCTAGGCATAATGTGCAATTTTCATCATTGATATCTAACCGTCCATATGGAGAATTATCAGGCAAGCTTATAACTTCACCTTTGAAATTATTTGCATTTGAAAGCCCTTTCAAAGCAGTTCTTGTAATGCTTTTATTTGTTCCAGCAGCAATGAATGGAGAATGTTCATATTCGTAAGTTTTGTTTTTGATGTTAATTAGTGAGTTGAATTCCTCTGGATCAACAGTTTCTATAACAGTAAATTTTTCATCAGATTTAATATTGATACCATCTAAAAGGGCGTTAGCTATTTTTACTTGTTCTTTTATTACAAGGTTATCAGAATATTTAGCTGGGTCTGTTAAAATAAAAATTTCGGAAAAGCCTAAAGCTGTCGCCCCAATTAGTAAGTCATGACCACATCTACCTGTGGAATGCATTTCTATTGGTATAACATCGTATGGCAACCCATCATAAATACGAGATAGATAGGAAAGTAACCCATTCCCATGGTTATGATCATGAATTAGAAGTCTTGGTTTCTTTTTCTCTATATTCATATAATTTTCAGTTATTGAAGACAGCCTATTCAAAAGTTTATCCACTGATGGCCAAATAACTTTTGCTGCGCCAGATGGACAAACAGAACCACATAACCCACATCCACCACATATTGAGGTATCAATTTGAACTGTATCACCATTAGAGTTAATTGCGTTTGCTGGGCAAACATCTAGACAATTAGAGCACCCAGAAATTTTATTTCTTGAATGGGCGCAAAGACTTTCGTCAAAATGAACATATATGGGCTTTTCAAATTCACCAATCTTTGACTGAGCTTCAAGAATTAATTGTTCTATTCCCAATTTATCTTTAGGGTCAACTTTGAAGTAGCCATCTCTTTTTTCAAAAGAAGAAATTAAAGGTTCTTCCCCTGTTAAGTCTATAAAAATATCACACTCAGATGAAACATTTTGACTTTTTTCACTAAAAAGGACCCTTTCCTTACTATGTGGCAATGCTTCAGAAAAATCATCTATAATAACTTTAAAATTACAAAAGTAACCTGATAATTTTGAAATTTTACCTGAAATAATGTTAAAATTATCATTTTTTGGTGGAATAATATCTTCGGCTTCAGATAATAAAGCATTGACACCTAAAAATTCTGATAAATCTTCAGCAACTTTTAAAGCAGCTTCGCTTTTCCCGTATATTAAACATCTTCCTGCTGAGTGAAAAGTAATGCCTCTAGCAGTTGAAGTCGAAAAAGTGTTATTGGTTGCATCTAGTATTAGTGACGATATTTTAGCTGACGCTTTTTTAGCTGATTTTGACCATCCTGCTGTTTCTCTTATATTAAAGAAATATGGTATTTCATTATTTGATTCTTCAGCTATATCAGTAAAAGTTTTAACTTGTTGAGTACAAGCTACAGCGAGTGATTTTTTATTTTCTTTTGCATTGTTTAAAGCAGTTTCAAAAAACTCTGTTTGTGTAGTGCATAGTGAATTAAAAATTTTAGGATTTTTTTTAGAATTGCAACCAACTCCAATTTTTTTTGAATCAAGAGGCATTGTATCGCCGCAATTACAAAGAAGTACTTCGGTATTGTTTAAGTCCATTAAGGTATCCTAAGTAATTGATTTTATTAGAATAAAAATTAATTATTTTTTTTATTTTAATTTTTAAACATGGATGTAACATAAGACAGAGGGCTATACTGTCAATATGCAAATTATAAAAACCTCTCTTTATTTAGATTATGAAATTGATTAAATGTCAGAATTAAAAGCAAATTTAAAACATGTATTAATGCCTGTAAGAGTAATTTTGAAGCGTTCTGAGTCTGATAACCAGTGGATAAAATATAATTGGTCAGTAATCGATGTTTTGCCGGGAAGTGGCAATAATAATTCAATGATAACTAGAATTTTGGATGGTGATATAAATAATGATGAGGAGCTTTTTAAAGTTGAAACTGAAATAGACTTGCATAGAGCAGAGGCAGAAGCCTATGTAGAGAATTTAGTTTCAACCGATCCTTCAATTTACGTAATACTAAGACCGGATGCACCAGATGATACCCCATCTGAATATGGTATTATCCTTGATAGTGTATGTCTCTCTCCTTATATAATACAAGACTATGAGGACATAGGTGAAGATCAAATTGAAAAAGTTGCATTAAAGGGTCCAATAGCTAAATTTCTTGAAGATTTTGTTAAAAATCATTTTAAACCTGTTGAGTTTAAAAAAAGACAGAGAGACAAAAAACATATAACTGACAAAGTGGAGGAAGGAAAAGGCGATCCAAGAGTAAGGCAAATTGCAGATGTGTTTAGAGCACCCAAAAAGAAAAATTAATAATTATTTTTACAATACATATGAAGCTTAAATTATGAGTGATGATGACAAAAAAAGCTTAGATAGTGATGATGACAAAAAAAGCTTTTTAAGTAGATGGTCAAATAGAAAATCTGAATCTAAAGAAAATTTATCTTTAGATAATGATGACGATAAAAAAAATGACAATCAGGACGATGATGAAAATTTATCTGATGAAGAACTTGCGAATAAATACGAAGTTGAAAATCCAGAAAACTTAAAAGATCCATTGGATTTAAAAGAAGTCTTAAAAAAAAATATACCTGATAGGTTAAAGCAAGTCGCTCTTAGAAAGCTCTGGACAGTTGTTCCACTTTATGGGGAGGTTTCTGAATTAGTAGAATATGGTGAGGATTTTACTGATGCTGCTACAGTTGTAAAAAACCTTCAATCTGCTTATGTTGTTGGAAAGGGCTATATTGATAAAGTCATAGAGAAAACTGATGAGGTTGTTCAAAAAACTGATAAGGTAATGACTAAATCAAATTCGCAAATTAAAAAGAATAAATCAAAGAATAAGCGTAAGAAATCAATTTCTCAAAATTCTGAAAAAATAAATCAAAAGAATGATAAATTAGATAATAAAGAAGGTAATCAGAGTTTAAAAACTAAATCAAATGTAAGGCCTCCTGAAGATAAAAGCGTTGAAAATCATAAAAAATCTAAACCAGACGAATCAAATGAAAAATTGCTTGTAAATGATCGAAGCAACGATGTTAAGGCTATAAAGCCAGCAAAAATGGTTTTTATCAAAGAATTAAAGTCTTAAGACAAATCAAGTTTTATAATTCACGTTATTTTATTAAATTTGTTTGCATGCCTTGAGTATAAAATTAGTACCTTATTTGTACTCTTAATTATTTCAATTCTTAACTTTATTCGATGAATTAATATCAGAAAGTTTTGTAATAGTTGGAATAAAAAATGCTTGTTATGGTTCCTTAATTATGGTTTATTAACTTTATGGAAAAAATTTATTTCTATATGAGAAACAATCTGTACTATTTTAGTACTAATTACTATTGGTCTTGTAAATGAATATAGGTGCCGAAATTTCTGCAATTCAAGTATCAGAGGAAGAAACTGTTAGATCTGACATGTATCAGTTTTTAGCTGGAATTCTTCAGCGTGAGCCTTCTGATGATCTTGTTAATTCTTATAAGAGATTGGAAGGAGATGATACTCCAATAGGCAAGGCGTTTGGTGTGCTTTCAAAACTATCAAATAAAATTAGTTCTAAGGATATTAGGATAGAGTACCATAATTTATTTATTGGTGTAGGTAGAGGGGAACTTCTTCCTTATGGATCATTTTATATCACCGGCTTTCTTCATGATAAACCATTGTCTCAGCTTAGACGTGACATGAATGCTATGGGTATTCAAAGACAAGGCGAATTTAAAGAGCCCGAAGATCATATTGCTTGTCTTTGTGAGGTTATGTCTGGATTAATTAAAGGAACTTTTGGAAAAGAGTTTACTATTGCCGAACAAAGAAATTTTTTCAAGAAACATATACAGCCTTGGGCTGAACATTTTTTTACAGATTTAGAAGGTGCTAAAACTGCAATTTTATTTTCACCAGTTGGAACAATTGGAAAATTATTTATGAAAATTGAAGAAGAAGCCTTCGAAATGGATGCGTCAAGATAGCGGTAGCTCTTGATGTAAAAAGCTTAATTAACTTTAAGCTGAGTTAACTTTAAAGGAGACGTTTAATATGTCAAAAAATAAAAATAAAGTTGATAGAAGAAAATTTCTCAAAATGTCTGCTGTTGGAGCAGCTGCGGGTGGAGCTGCTATTGCTACTAAAACAGTTTCAGCCGCTACTAGTTTTGAAAATAAAACTTCAGGATATAGAGAAACTCAACTTGTAAAAACTTATTATTTATCAACCCGTTTTTAATTAAAAAACGAAAAAAGGAGAATAGATTATGTTAAGAAAGAAGACGAATGGGGTGGCGATTGGCCCCCGTAAATCATCTTTCATCGGAAAGGCAGCATCAAAGATTGTTGACAGGCGTACATTTTTACGTAGCTCTGGTCTAGCTGTTGGTGGAATTGCAGCGGTAACTGCGTTATCAGGTAAAATGGTAAAGCCTGCCTTAGCTTCTGGTGCTGGTGGAGATATCAGTGTTAAAAAGTCAATCTGTACACATTGTGCTGTTGGCTGTACTGTAATGGCTGAAGTTCAAGACGGTGTTTGGACTGGACAAGAACCTGGATGGGATAGTCCTATAAATCTTGGAGCACACTGTGCAAAAGGTGCATCAGTGAGAGAGACAGCTCAAGGAGAGAGACGTCTTAAATATCCTATGAAACTAGTTGGTGGCAAGTGGCAAAGAATTAGCTGGGATGACGCTATCAATGAAATCGGTGATAAAATGCTGGATATAAGAAAGACATCAGGTCCAGATTCTGTTTACTGGTTAGGCTCTGCTAAGCATAACAACGAACAAGCATATCTATTCAGAAAGCTTTACGCATACTGGGGATCTAATAACGGTGATCACCAAGCAAGAATATGTCACTCTACAACTGTTGCAGGTGTTGCAAATACTTGGGGTTATGGAGCTATGACTAATTCATTCAATGACATTCATAATTCAAAAGCAATATTTGTTATTGGTGGAAACCCAGCTGAAGCTCACCCTGTTTCTTTAGTCCATCTTATGAAAGCTAAAGAACAAAATAATGCTCCTCTAATTGTTTGTGACCCAAGATTTACAAGAACAGCTGCTCATGCTGATGAGTATGTGCGTTTTCGTCCTGGAACTGACGTAGCTTTAATTTGGGGTATTTTATACCATATTTTTGAAAATGGCTGGGAAGACAAAGAGTTTATTCGCCAAAGAGTTTGGGGGATGGATCAAATCAAAGAAGAAGTAGCAAGATGGACCCCTGAAGAAACTGAAAGAGTAACAGGTGTTCCTGGTTCTCAGCTAAAGCGAGTTGCAAAAATAATGGCTAACAACAGACCAGGTACTTTTATTTGGTGCATGGGAGGAACTCAGCATACTACTGGAAACAATAATACTCGAGCTTATTGTGTTTTCCAGCTTGCTTTGGGTAACATGGGTACAACAGGCGGTGGTACTAATATTTTCCGTGGCCATGATAATGTTCAGGGAGCTACTGATTTTTGTGTGCTTTCTCATTCGTTGCCTGGTTACTACGGTTTATCTGGAGGTGCATGGGCTCACTGGTCAAGAGTATGGGAAGAGGATCTAGACTGGCTTAAGGGTCGTTTTGATAAAATCAAAGGTAAAGACGGTAAAGAAAAATCCTTGATGAATTTAAAAGGTTTTCCTGTTTCGCGATGGATTGATGGAGTTCTTGAAGATAAAGAAAACATTGACCAACCTGAGAATTTGAGGGCCATGGTTTTTTGGGGACATGCTCCAAACTCACAAACCCGTTTGCCTGATATGAAAAAGGCTATGGAAAAGTTAGATATGTTGGTTGTTATTGACCCATATCCTACTATGTCAGCAGTATTATCTGACAGAAAAGATGGAGTGTATCTATTACCTGCTTGTACTCAATTTGAAACTTACGGATCAATTACAGCATCAAATAGAACTCTTCAATGGAGAGAAAAGGTTGTTGAACCAGCATTTGATTCACTTCCAGATCACACTATTATGTATAAATTTGCAAAAAAACTTGGATTTGCAGATCGTATGTTCAGGAACATTAAAGTTAATGATGGTGAGCCTTTAATTGAAGATATTACTCTAGAGTTTAATAGAGGGATGTGGACAATCGGGTATACTGGACAGTCTCCTGATCGCTTAAAAGCTCATATGAAGTATCAACATACTTTTGATAAGACTACTCTTCAAGCAATTGGTGGACCATTAGATGGTGAATACTATGGATTGCCGTGGCCTTGTTGGGGTACTGCGGATATTAAACATCCAGGAACTCCAAATCTATACGATACGTCAAAGCCTGTTGCAGAAGGTGGATTATGTTTTAGAGCACGTTTTGGTGTTGAGAGAAATGGTGATAATCTTCTTGCTGAAGGTTCATATCCTGTAGGCTCAGAAATTAAAAATGGGTATCCACAATTTACAATGGCTATGTTGAAAGACTTAGGCTGGGATAAAGACCTGACTGATGCAGAAAGAAAGCATATTGAAGGTTTGGCTGGAGATAAAACAAACTGGAAAGTTGATCTTACAGGAGGTATTCAAAGGGTTGCAATCAAGCATGGATGTGCACCTTTTGGTAATGCTAAGGCAAGAGCTGTAGTTTGGACTTTCCCTGATCCAGTTCCAATTCATCGAGAACCGCTATATACTAATAGACGCGATTTAGTTCCTGACTATCCGACTTATGAAGATAGACATGCTTATAGATTGCCTACTATGTATAAGTCAATTCAGGATGTGGATCACTCTAAAAACTTTCCTATGATCCTGACATCAGGACGATTAGTGGAGTACGAAGGTGGTGGTGATGAGACTAGATCAAACCCATGGCTTGCTGAGCTTCAACAAGATATGTTTGTTGAAATTAATCCGCGAGATGCAAATACAATAGGTATTCGCGATGGTGATATGGTCTGGGTCAGAACACCTGAAGGTGCAAGCATCAAAGTTATGTCTCAGGTAACAGAGAGAGTTGCATCTGGGGTTGCATTTTTACCATTCCATTTTGGTGGTCACTATCAAGGTGAAGACCAAAGACATAAGTATCCAGAAGGAGCAGATCCAATAGTTCTTGGTGAAGCCGCTAACACAGCCATGACTTATGGCTATGACTCAGTTACACAGATGCAGGAATCAAAGTGTTCCCTCTGTATGATTGAACGTGCGTAAGGGAGGTTTATCATGGCGCGAATGAAATTTTTATGTGATGCAGAAAGATGCATAGAGTGTAATGCCTGTGTAACTGCCTGTAAAAATGAACACGAAGTACCTTGGGGAGTAAATAGAAGAAGAGTTGTTACAATCCAAGACGGTAAACCTGGGGAAAGATCGATTTCTGTTGCTTGTATGCACTGCTCTGATGCTCCTTGTATGGCTGTTTGTCCTGTGGACTGTTTTTATCAGACAGACCAGGGGGTTGTACTTCATTCAAAAGATCTATGTATTGGCTGTGGTTATTGCTTCTATGCATGTCCTTTTGGAGCTCCTCAATTTCCTCAAGCTGGAAATTTTGGGTCAAGGGGTAAGATGGATAAATGTACTTTTTGTGCAGGTGGTCCTGAAGATGACATGTCAGATAATGAATTCCAAAAATATGGAAGAAATCGTTTGGCAGAAGGTAAACTTCCTCTTTGTGCAGAGATGTGTTCAACAAAAGCTCTATTAGCAGGCGATGGTGACATTGTTTCTGATATCTTCAGAGAACGAGTTGTTGCTAGAGGCTTCGGTGCTGGTGCCTGGGGTTGGGGAACTGCCTACACAATTAAGGGCTCTTAAAAAATTAAAAAGTGAGGTCATTTTTATGGCCTCACTTGTTTATGTTTTATTAATTTTAAAACATTAAATTTTTAAGTGTATTCATTAATGAAAATAATTTTTAGATCTTTTACTTTTTCCATAATATTATTGTCAGCAATTATATTAAATGGTTGCAAAAAAGAAGAGCAGGGTAGACCGCTTTCATACACTAAGGGTGTTTATCAAGGAAACGCTGATAACACTTTAAATGATAGTGAAGTATATCAGCTTAAAAAACGTATTTCAGGACAGTCCTGGTATTAAATTCTAATTGGAGTATTCATATGTTTTCTAGAAACACAATAATGAAAAAAATAATATTAATTTTTCTTTTTTCATTTTATATGATTTTTAATTTTAATTTTATTTCTCATGCACAAACTTCTGGTGAAGTGCCTGGCGCAACATCAGGTCTTAATTCAGATGCAGACTTATGGCGATATATTAGACAAGGAAATAAAGGTAATACTCAGTTAGGCAATGAATTGTCTGCTGTTATGATACAGTCAGAAGGTGATAATTGGAGATCAATTAGAAATGGCCCTCTATCAAGATATGGTGCTTATGGTATTATAGGAATATTAATTCTATTGGCCTGGTATTATTCTTATAAAGGCAGGATTAAAGTATCAAAGGGATTTTCAGGTAAAACAATTACAAGATTTAAAGCAATTGAGAGGTTTTCTCATTGGCTAATGGCTGGTTCATTTGTGGTATTAGCTCTCACTGGGTTAAATCTGCTTTATGGAAAATATCTATTATTACCAATATTAGGTCCAGAAACATTTTCTATGATTACAACATCAGGAAAATATGCACATAATTTTCTATCCTTTGCTTTTATGCTTGGCTTGGGGATGTCTTTTGTTTGCTGGGTATCACATAATATCCCCTCAAAATTAGATATTGAATGGTTACGACAAGGGGGTGGTTTGTTTGATGATTCTCACCCGCCAGCACGAAAATTTAATGCGGGACAAAAAATAATCTTCTGGGCGGTTATGCTTGGTGGTTTATCAATTAGTCTATCAGGATGGGCTCTCATGTTCCCTTTTGAAACACAAATGATGAGCAAGACTTTTGGTATATTAAATATGATTGGTTTTAACTTATCAACTGATTTAACCCCTTTACAAGAGCAGCAACTTCAACAAATATGGCATGGTATTGTTGGTTTAGTTTTAATCGTAATGATTATTGCACATATTTACATTGGTTCACTTGGAATGCAGGGAGCATTTGATGCAATGAACAGTGGTGAAGTTGATAGGAATTGGGCTAAAGAGCATCATGGTTTATGGGTTGAAGAAGAAGATCAAAAAGCGAAAAATTCTGATAAAAAGGGTAGTATTAATCAGCCTGCTGAGTAATTCTTGTTTATTACATCGACATTTTTTTAAAGAGAGTTTTAAATACTCTCTTATAAAAACTGTTCTATTTATATTTTTAATTAGTAATTTCTCTAATACATTAATCTCCCAAGAAAAAATAATTGGTCATGGTGGACCAGTTAAAGGACTTGCTGTATCTAATAGTGGTTATTTGGTAAGTACCAGTTTTGATTATTCATCTATAATTTGGTCAATAAAAGAAATGAAAGAAGTTGTTTCTTTAAATGATCATTTAGCAGCGGTTAATGTTGCTAAATTTTCTCCTGATGAAAAAAAATTGGTAACTGCTGGAGATGATATGCGGGTACTTGTTTATGATATTCAAAAACCATTACAGAAACCTTTTTCTAGAGAGCTTGGTAAACATATGGGGAAAGTGTCTGATGTAGCATTTTCTTTTAAAGGTAACTTAATGGCTTCCTCTGGTTGGGGAGGTACAATAATTTTATGGGATATGGTTAATGAGAAGCGATTTTTAACTACTAATGCAGGTCATAAAGGACCAATTAATTCATTACAATTTTCAAAAGATGGTAAATATCTATTTTCTTCAGGTTACGATGGAACAATAAGAAAATTTGATATTTTTAATAACGTTTCAAAGGGCGTTATTATTTCTCATGGCTGGGGTATTAATGTTTTTTATCTTAATGAAAAAAATAATTCAGTCATATATGGAACGACAGACGGCTCCATCATTTTGCATGATCTGAATATTAATAAAAATGTTTTAAAAATAGGGGATGAAAGAACGCCAGTCCTCACTATGTGCTTAGATACTCTTAGGTCAACTATTGCTTTTGGTAATGCTAAAGGCAGAGTGATAATGATAAGCTTAGATGATTATTCTTTAGTTAGAGATTTTAGGGCTGCGCATGGACCTGTTTGGGCTTTAGCATTAAATAAAGATTCAACAATGCTCTTTGTTGGTGGTTTAGATGATTATATAAATCAATGGGATTTAGTTACCTATCCTCAGCCAGTTATAGTTCCTCCAGGACCAGCTAGAAGATTTGACCCTAGCAAATTATTATCAAATGGACAAAAGCAATTTGCAAGAAAATGTA
>Ga0115011_10001382_pt1 | contig 17462 bp, 11 predicted proteins | sample TroAtlMetagenome_2_FD_88705 | JGI IMG/M metagenome (GOLD analysis project Ga0115011, IMG submission 88705) | Marine eukaryotic phytoplankton communities from Atlantic Ocean - Tropical Atlantic ANT8 Metagenome | ecosystem: Environmental > Aquatic > Marine > Oceanic | place: Tropical Atlantic...
CATGGGAATTTTGGGGACCGCTTTCGGGTTGGTTTTCATCAACCCGGATATCAAGTCCCTGTTTGATGAATTCATCAAGATTGTTGGACTTATTATGGGTATGCTTGGCGGGCTTTTCCTGCTCGGGGTCTTGAGCAGAAGTGCCAATGCGACCGGGGCACTGATTGGCTGTGCCGGGGGCGTGGCAGTGGTGTTCTGGGTCTGGAAAGGTACCGACGTGGCCGCTTATTTCTATCCCTTTGTGTCTGTGAGCAGCTGCTTTGTCATTGGGCTGATCGCAAGCCGGATATCTTCCGGGCGCAGTAATACGGATGGACTCACTGTGCATTCACTGCGCCGGCAGGGAACAGATTTTTCCGGGGATTAAACGCGTGGAGTCGAGGGTGTTTTTGTTTCACCCCGGGAAATACGCGCTATGTTTTCAGTAAAAAAATGAGCGGAAAACAATCAATATGGTTCCGGATGTTTTCCTGGAAAGGTCAGGTGGAACGGGGTTTTTATATCATTTCCGGGCTGTTGCTTTTCATCATCAAGTGGAACATCGATCGACTGTTGGGGGCTTATTTCTTTGATGCCAAGTGGATGCCCTACCAATACTTGTTCCCAGGGACGGAGTTTGCCGGCATTATATTGGAGCTAAAGCGGGAGGCGTTCCTGCTCTTGTTGCTTGGCACTGCTCTGCCATTTATCTACGTGGGCGTTATTCTCACCGTGAAGCGGCTTCGCTCCATTGGTATCCCCACCTTTCTCGCGGTCCTGTTCTTTGTGCCATTTATCAACCTGCTTTTCTTTGCCGTGTTATCGTGCCTGCCGGGCCGGGAGGATTCGGAAACTTCACGGGAAGTTGACCCGCCGCCTTTTCTTAAGCGTCTGGTGCCCCGCGCACCCCGGGCCAATTTTTTCTTCTCCATCTGGGTATCGGTCCTGTTGTGTCTGCTGCTCTTGTTGCTATGTGTGCAGTTGATCGGTAGTTATGGGTGGGGGTTGTTCGTGGGCATTCCCTTTGTGCTGGGCATGTCCTCGGTCCTTTTTTACTGTATCCATGAGCGGCGTTCTTTCGGCAAATGCATGGCGGTATCCAGTTCCGCTTGTGCTCTGTGTGGAGTATGTATTCTGCTGTTTGCTCTGGAGGGACTCATTTGCCTTATCATGGCGATGGGTTTGACTGTGCCTCTTGCCATTCTTGGAGGCGTTGTTGCTTATTTCATGCAGTCCAGTTATTACTCCAACCGGGTAACACCTGTTCTTCTGGTTACCCTGTTGCCATTAATGGGCTTTGAGAAAATCAAGGCGCCGGATCCTGTTCCATTTGAAGTGACATCAACGGTGGAGATAAATGCCCCTGTGGAGGTCGTCTGGCAGAACGTGGTTTCTTTTAGCGAACTGCCGCCGGTGGAGGACTGGCTGTTTCAAACAGGGATTGCCTACCCAATTCGTGCCGAAATCGAGGGAACCGGGGTGGGTGCGGTAAGGCATTGTGTGTTTTCAACCGGTGCCTTTGTGGAACCGATTACGATCTGGGATGAACCGCGGCATCTGAGATTTGATGTCACAGAGATGCCCGAACCGATGGAGGAATGGACCTTTTATGACCATGTGCATCCTCCTCATCTTGAGGGTTACTTCCGCACGACCCAGGGAGAATTCCGTCTTGAGTCCCTGCCGGGCGGGCGGACACGCCTGCACGGCACTACTTGGTATGAGAATGACCTGTGGCCTGCCAATTACTGGAAATTATGGTCTGACCTGTTGATTCATCGTATTCACTTACGGGTTTTAAAGCACGTGAGCAACCTTTCAGAGGGCGATGTTTCCGGCATTGATCCGGATTAATGGTTGGATGGTGACAGATTCTGAATAAGATTCACGAAGGCTAGTTGCAGGGTTAATGAACCCTTTATTATCCAACACACAGGGATGCTGAAAATTTACTCATGTGCCGGGGATTCTGATTGCTCTGGAATCTCCCGCCGTGATTGGTTACGTGCCGGCACACTCGGCGCTGGAGCAATGTCCCTGCCCGGCTTCTTGATGCACCGTGCAGTCGCTGCCACAACGGGTGTTGATTACCTGCGGGATAAGTCCGTGGTATTGCTCTATCTCTCCGGCGGGGCCAGCCATATCGAGACGTTCAACCCCAACATGGGAGCTCCTGCTCCCTACTGCAGCCTTACCGGGGAGGTGAAGACCACGGTGCCGGGCTTAACATTTGGTGGTAATTTCAACCGGCTTGCAAAGCAGGCGCACCGGATGAGTATTGTTCGCTCCCTCACTCATCCGGTTGGGAATCACGACCTCGCTCACGGGCATGTATTGACGGGGGGAACAGACAGGAAGGGAGATGGAAGGGAGGGTTTCAGTATGGGAGCTATGTATTTGCGCCTTGCCGGGGCAACCCATGCGATGAGCGGGTTGCCGAATTTTACCCTGCTCACGCACCCGGAAGTGGATGGACAATACCGTAAGGAGCAGGACAGGGTTATCAGGGGGTCGGCGCCACGCGATCTCGGCGCGGCCAACGGACCGTTCTGGATTAATCATGGCAACGGCGGCAGTTATCGAGGTAGGGATGATGGGGGAGGTTCCCTTGCAAAAGATATGGAATTAAGCTTGCCGCAGGTGAGGTTGAATGAGCGTCGGAAACTGCTGACAGAAATCGATCGCCTACGACGTGATCTCGACACTTCAGGGCAGCTTGAATCTGCCGACAGGTTTCAACAGCAGGCCTACGACCTCATGCTCGGTAATGCCATGGATACGCTTGACTTGTCTCGTGAGGATCCGCGTGCCCTCGAGAGTTATGACACAAGCCACATCAATATTGGTCACAAGAAATTCCGTCAATCCGATCTCGGGAAACAGATGCTGATGGCAAGGCGCCTTGTGGAGAGCGGTTGTGGGTTCGTGACTGTGCATTCCGCAGGATGGGATATGCACGCGGACGGGAACAATCCCGGCGTCGTTGCCGGGTTTAACATGCTTGGTGTTACCCTTGATATCGCGGTAAGTGCATTTATTGAAGATCTCGCTGATCGTGGCATGCTGGACAAGACACTACTGGTGATTACAGGTGACTTTGGGCGCACGCCCAAGGTGAATAAGAAAGGCGGGCGTGATCACTGGTCTCGGTTATGCACACTTGCCTTTGCTGGGGGTGGACTGCCCGGAGGGGCGGTCATCGGCAAGACGGACAAACGTAATGGTGAGCCTGCAGATCATCCTGTCAGTTTACAGGACATGATGGGGACTATTTTTCACACGCTCTTTGATATGGGGCAGTTGCGTGTTGCGCGCGGATTACCGAGGGAATTGATCCAGATGATGGAGGAGATGAAGCCCATTCGAGGTTTGGCTTAATGAGGATGGTTTGCACTTGCTACTCCTGTGCTTTTTCGATTTTCAATAGAGATTTTCAATAGTTAATGAGCTTTCTTTATTCCATGACTTGTTCCTTTTCGATGAAACGAATCCGGTGGATTATCCTGGGAGTTCTGGGGGTATGCCTGTTTTGGGAAAAGATGGCCGCAGAAGGCACGACATATCGCGCTGCTTATTACAAGGGTGGTGAGATTCATGTCAATACTCTGGGATCTTCTGAAGGAGAAGCGCTGACAACCGGGCACTGGGACTTCAAGCCGTCATGGTCCAAAGATGGAGACATGCTGGTTTTCTTTCGCCGGGTAAAGAACCATCCTGAGGTGGGAAAGTGGAAAACAGCAATTTGCATCATTAATGTGGATGGCACGGGGTTTCACAGGTTGACTGACGGGACACATACCGACTTCAACCAGACGTGGACGAGGGAAGGTTCCAATATCCCCATCTGGAACCGTAAAAACCCGGCAACCGGGGCTTACCGCGTGATGGCGGGTAAGGTTGGGGGCAGTCCCGGTGAAGAAAGATCCCTGACTGGTAAACATTACCATACCTGGGCCTACACGTGCCTGAAGGATGGAAGGATACTGGTGGGAAGCACGCACCCGAAGTATGGGCGTGGTTATTTTCTGATGAAGGCCAATGCCACTGGTGCGCCTGATTTTGAACCCATTGATTGCGCTCTGGCTAAAAAGGGGATTCTGGATCGGATCAGCCTTTCACCCGGCGAGGAGAAGGTTTGCTTTGAATACCAGGAGGGATTCAAGCGCAGGGTGCCGGGGCGGACACTCTATGTAGCGGACTTTGACGTGAAGAAGCGTATTGTGTCCAATGCCAGACCCTTTGCCAATAAAGAAGGGAAGCCTATTTGGTATGCCTATCCTCGATGGACAAAAGATGAGAAAGCCATTGTCTATCATGCAGGAGGTAGCCTTTACCTTTATACATTAGAGGATAAGAAAACCGTCAAGATCTCGAAGGAAGCAGGAGCGGATTACCGATACCCGCATGGGGAAGCCACGCCAAAGTAAAATAGAGCACGAGGGTTTACTCTACGATTGAGTGGTAAATAGCCCGTTGAAATTTTTCTTTATGCCCCATATTCTTGTGTGTCACTGGAATGGAAGCCATTAACAAACGGGGGAAGCGGGCATGAATTGCATCCCGTGGAAAATAGCTGAATAGGAAGTCCAATTAATGAGGTTCGTTGTTTGCTCTTTGGTTTATGCTTTTTGCTTTAGCGGATTATTGCTGGCACGAGTGCATGTGCCTGGTGTTGATGCGAGCAGTCTAGGGGATATTTTGAAGGGGCGTATTCTCATTGAGGAACTCAACTGCGTGGCGTGTCACCATTCTCCAGCAGTTCAGTCCGCGTCACGTAAGTCTCCGCGCCTTGCCCTCGCCGGCAGTCGTATAAACCCGGATTATCTGAAGGCGTTTATCAAGGACCCGCATCGTGTTAAGCCGGGTACCCTGATGCCGGATTTACTTTTTAATTTGGCTCCTGAAAAGAAAGAAGAGGTTGCCGATGCGATTACCCATTACTTAGTTTCGCTAAACAAGGGGGAGAATTTTGCGGTCAGGGCGCCAGATGGGGTTGCTGCTGAGTTTGGTGAGAAGATTTTTCACTCTGTGGGTTGCGTGGCATGCCATGCACCAAGAGATCCTGGCGGTAAGGAGTTGCTCTCCGAGAGCTCCGTGCCTCTTGGAGCACTGGAAAAGAAATATTCCTTCAAGTCGTTAAGTGAATTCTTGCGGCGTCCTCATTCGGTCCGTCCTTCTGGGCGTATGCCTGATTTGCAACTTCAGGGGCACGAGATTGATCGCATTACTCATTACCTTTTGCGTGACACAAGAGTAGCTGGCAATCTTGCCTACACGACCTGGCGAGGCAAGGTATGGGAAGGTCTAAATGGGGACGTGCAAAAGGAAAAAGGTGGGCAGGTTGACGACTTTACGCTCGAGAAGATCGGGCGTATCCACCATCAGACTGCAGTTGAATACAGAGGTTTTCTCAAGATCAAAAATGCCGAAAAATACACGTTTTATCTGGAGTTCAATGGTGGGAGCCTAGAATTCAATGGCAAACAGGTAGCCTCTCAGGCTCCAAGCAATCGCAGGGGAATCAAGAAGATGCAGGCACAGGTGAGCCTGAATGAGGGGTGGAACCCAATGGTGCTGACTTATTTTCATACTGGGCGCGATCCTCGTCTCCTGATTGAGATGCAAGGACCCGGTTTCCCAAGAAGCCCAATCCCATCGGCTATGTTGTCGACTTCCAATCAACCGATTGCTGAAGTGAAGGCACTAAAGAGTGATCCTGATCTTGCTCAAAAAGGTCGGGAGCATTTTGTAAGGCTTGGATGTATCCAATGTCATGATGACATCAAGGCTGATAAGAGGCAATATTCGCTAATGGCTAGCCTCGATGTCGAAGAGGGATGCCTGTCAGATAAAGAAGTGACACCCAGATTTGATCTGGACGACATGCAGAAATCTCTTATCCGGGTTGCGTTGCCGAAGGTGCAGGATGGCAGATTCAGTGATCGCCAGACATTGGACAAGACCTTGGTTGCCATGAACTGCATTGCCTGCCATGAGCGAAAGGGTCTGGGTGGCATTTCTCCAGATCGTGATGCTTACTTTACGGGAACCCGCGAAGCTTTGGGTAATCAGGGAAGGATTCCACCTCCCCTGACACATGTCGGTGCTAAGCTGACTCGATCATGGCTGACCGAGGTGTTACTGCACGGTGGTCGGCAGCGTGAATATCTTAATACGCGAATGCCTCTTTTTGGTGAGCAGAATGTGGCGCACCTCGTTGATCGGTTTGAGAAAATCGATGAGCTCGAGCAGGTTGAATATCCCAAAATATCCAATATCAGAGAATCGAAGACGGCGGGTTATGAAATGTTGGGTTCTGCGGGGTTGAGCTGTATTGCCTGCCATGATTTCAATGGCCAAAGGTCTGGTGGTGCCGGAGCCCTGGACATTGTTTATGCCACCGAACGGCTGAGAAAAAACTGGTTTCATCTCTATATGCGCCAGCCTTCAAGGTTCCATCCAACCGTGATTATGCCCAGTTATTGGCCTGGAGGGCAACCGGTGCGCAGGGAAGTGCTGGGGGGGGACACTAATCGGCAAATTGAAGCACTGTGGGATTATCTCTCTGATGGTCCCCGCGCGAAGCCCCCCAAGGGACTTTCGCGGCAGTCCAGACATTTACGGGTGGCCGATGAAACAGTGATGTGCAGGGGGCGAGGAACTGCTGGTTATAGGGGAATTGGTGTTGGTTATCCTGAGCGAATCAGCCTGGCCTTTGATTCTGAACAGATGGCGCTACGACAGCTTTGGAAGGGGGACTTTGCCAGCATCAACCATGGAAGTTTCCATGCTCGTGGTGGTGATCGTATTAACTTACCCGAAGGCATTCCCTTTCATCGTCCTACATCAATGGATGCTCCTTGGCCTTACAAGGGAAAGACCAATTATCTGTTCCCACAAGATCATGGATATCAGTATCGTGGATACTTTCTCAATGAAGAGAAAAGGCCAACTTTCATGTATCGCTATGGTGCAATCTCCGTCGAAGATTATTTTGAAGATATTCCCGGGAATCAGTTGGGCGCGTTTTTTCGGCGGATGCTGACTTTTACAGCTCCGGAATCACAGACCCCATTTTTCTTCCGTCTTGCTTCCGGTAAACAGGTTATAGCCACCGATGCCGGGCAGTGGCAAATCGACAGGTTAAAATTGAATATTCCGCAACAGAGTAGAGTGCGAGTCCGGGAAGGTGACATTAAGGACTTGCTTCTGGAGTTGACCTTACCCAAGGGAAAAACTGTATTAAAACTTGATTACCGATGGTGAGCATTTCTTGCAAAAATAAATTACCGTTTGTCTTTGGGGTTTTTCTTAAGGGTGGGCTACTTGGCTTCATTGCTTTTCCATTGGTGGGTTTTGCTGAGGACTTGGGTGCCATGTGGGGAACAGGAGAAGCTGAAGCGGAGTATTACCGCATCGTGGATGTGCCAATTCCACCTGAAGTGCCAATGCATCCGGGAAGTTTTGACATCCTACCAGATGGGCGGTTGGCTGTCGGGACTAGGCGAGGCGACGTATACTTTATTTCGGGAGCTTTTGAGAATCCCCCCAATCCCTCATACCAACTTTTTGCCAGCGGTCAGGACGAGATTTTCGGGCTGTCTTGGAAAGATGAGGCACTTACCATTACCCAGTTTGGTGAGGTGACACGGCTCACGGATACGAATGGCGACGGAATGGCGGATCGCTTCGATACCTTGAGTAATAACTGGGGATATGCTGAAGGGCATGAGTTTGCATTTGGCTCTAAGCATGATCCGCAGGGGAATATCTGGGTGGCCTTGGGCCTGAGCGGTTCCTATCATTCGAGAAACCTGTTCCGGGGGTGGGCTGTAAAGGTCACGGAGGATGGCAGGATGATACCTATCTGCAGCGGTTTGCGCAGCCCGGGAGGAGTCGCTGCAAACCGGGAAGGAGTGATGTTTTGTATCGAGAGTCAGGGTCCGTGGAATGGTTCCTGTTCCCTGAAGCACCTCAAGCCAGGCGGATTTCTGGGGCATCCTGCAAGTTATAACTGGTATCCATTTGCTGATGGTATTAAAGCGCCTGCGTTGGAACCAAATTCCAATTCCCGCATTCTGGTGGAGAAGAAACGGGTCAAGGAGTTTGTGCCCCCAGCTGTCATCTTTCCATATATCAAAATGGGGCGGTCTATTTCCGGTTTCCGTCTGAATCAAACTGGCGGCAAGTTTGGCCCATTTGATGACCAGCTTTTTTTTGGTGACTACACCCTGAGTATCATCATGCGGGCTACTACTGAAAAAATAAACGGAGTATGGCAGGGTGCGTGTTACCCTTTTCGTGAGGGGCTGTCTACCGGGATCATGAATGTCGAGTTTACTCCTAGGGGACAGTTGATTGCAGGTGGATTTACCACGAATCGGCAGTGGCCGGTGCGGGGTGAGGCGCCCTTTGCCATTCAACGCCTAGACTGGACCGGTAAAGTTCCCTTTGAGCTGAAGGAGATCAATATACGCCCCGACGGTTTTTCACTTAACTTCACGCGTGCGGTGGACAGAAAAGTGGCAGGAAATCCGCAGTCTTACGCAATGACAACCTATACTCACAATTTTTCAGCAGGGTATGGAAGCCCTGAGGTAGATCACACGGTCCCCTTGGTGACGCAGGCAGAAGTATCCCCAGATGGTTTGCAGGTTCGGTTGAAAGTTGATGGTATTCAGGAAAGCCACATACATGATTTTGACTTGGCGAAGTTGCGGGATTCCAGACAGCAGCCGCTCTTGCACACAAAGGCGTATTACACGGTCAACGAAATTCCGGGCCTTGCTTCCAAGCCTTGAATAGCAATTTCATAGGAAGAATCAAGAATGCTGTGAGATAATAGCTTGTTTGGATATTCACCAGTAAGCTATTCTTAATTCTTAATACAATGAACAAATATCTTACTTATTGGTTTGTTTGTCTGATGACTTTTGGTGGGCTCGTCATGAATACTCAGGCGACATCGAAACAGCAAAAATCTAGCGCTGCAAAAAAATCCACACCGACAGATCAACGCTTGCTAGACTTTCAGAAGAAATATCATGACTTAGCCAAGCGTATTGAAAGTGCCGAGAAATCCGCTAAGCAGTCCGGCGTCGATTATAAGGCACAGGTGGAGCACAAGCAGAAGGAACTTCAGGCAGAACTAAAGCAACTTGCCGAGAGAAACAGTCAGTCTCGTGATGCCTCGAGGAAAGCTATTGAAGGCTATCGTAAACAACAGGCTGAGCTGCATAAGCTGATGAAGGAGCGTCGATCTGAAGTTCAGGCTCAGCAATATGCGGCTGAAAAAGCAGCTCGCGATGCGGCTTCCAAGAAGAAGAAAGCTGAAGCAAAGGCAGCCCGTGAGGCAGCCGAAAAGAAGCAGGCGCAGGAAGCGGTTGCAGCCAAAGCCAAACGCGAAGCCGCTGCCAAAAAGAAGGCGGATGCTCACAAAGCAGCCCGTGATGCAGCGATTAAAAAGAAGGCAGCCGAAGTAAAGGCTGCGCGTGAGGCAGCAGCCAAGAGGCAGGCGCAGGAAACTTCCGGAGCCAAAGCTAAGCGTGAGGCAGCGGCCAAGAAGAAGTCTGCTCCAAAGAAGAAGGCACCAAAACCTGTTGCTAAGAAGTCGGGAAAAGATTCGAAGCAAAAAAAGTCCTCCTTTCCTCGCAAATAGCTTTCCTGAAAATTAATTGTGTGATGTCTGTGGTATTTTTCACAGGCCTACGATAAAATCCTCTGATGCATCAGGGGATTTTACGTTTTATAGCAACTGGATTGATCCTGTTTACAGGTGTTTGGAGTTCGGCATTATGGGCAGCCCGCTCCCCAAATATCATCCTGATCCTTGCCGACGACCTCGGCTATGGCGATCTTGGTTGCTTTGGCCAGAAGCAGCTAGCAACTCCCCGGTTGGATGAGATGTCTGCTGAAGGGATGCGCTTTACCCAGTTCTATGCCGGTAATACAGTGTGTGCGCCCTCGCGCAGCGTGCTACTCACCGGCAGGCATATGGGGCGCACGGTGGTTCGTGGAAATTCCACGGCACCGGTGGTCATCAGTCCAGAGCATCCAACCTTGGCGTCCGTGCTGAAGAAAGCAGATTACCGCACAGCTTGCATTGGTAAGTGGGGCATTGGCACTCCGGATAACTTTACCAATCCGAATGACGTTGGATTCGATCATTTTTTTGGCTATATGAACATGTGGCATGCACATAATTTCTACCCTGAGTTCCTGATCCGTAATGGAGTAGTGGTGAAGTTGAAGAATGTTGCCGCCCCGCAATGGATGCGATGGCAAGACCCGAAGCATCCGCAGGGGGGGCGGGGAGTGGCTATAAAGAAGGAGGAGTATGCGCCGGATCTCTTCATCGAGGATGCACTTGAATTCATTCGCGACAATGACAAACATCCCTTCTTTCTTTATTTTGCGATGAATGTTCCTCATACTAATAATGAGGCGGGTAATCAGGGAATGGAAGTGCCTGACTTGGGGCGGTTTGCTGAAAAGGACTGGCCGGATCCTGAGAAAGGATTTGCCGCTATGATCGATAACATCGATCGGGATACCGGCCGCATCCTAGACTTGCTCAGGGAACTGAAGATCGCGGAGGATACCCTAGTGATTTTCACTTCCGATAATGGGCCGCATCAGGAAGGTGGACACAAGGCGGATTTCTTCGATTCCAATGGACCTTTGCGCGGTATGAAGCGTGATTTGAACGAGGGGGGTATCCGTGTGCCGACAATTGCGTGGTGGCCGGGTGTTGTGAAGGCAGGAAGTCTTGATGATGCGCACTGGTACTTTGGGGACATGATGAGAACCTTTGCCGATATGGCTGGGGTTGATGCTCCGGAGGATATCGATAGCGATAGCTTTCTTTCCACACTCCGAGGTAAGCCTAGGGGAAATAAATGGCAGCGTAAAAGCCGGATGTATTGGGAATTCTATGAACGGGGTTCCGCTCAGGCGATTCGTTTTGGTAAGTGGAAGGCGATTCGCAAGCCGATGTTTACCGGGCCTATTGAGCTTTATGATATGTCCAACGACCCGGGAGAAAAAAGCAACTATGCAGTGCGCCGACCTGATTTGGTTAAGCATGCTGTAAACCTCTTTAATAAGGAGCATCACCCTGACCCGAACTGGAAAGTGCCCAGAAAAAGACGTTAAGTTGTAAGTAATATGAACCTTGCCAGCATCGTGATTCGCAAATATCGAGCAACCGTTAATCTCCTGATTTTACTGATTGGGATTTTTGCTGGTGTATTAGAGAGCGCAGCGGCACCATCCGAATTTGAGGAATTTGTGAAGCCGTTCCTGCAGGCTAACTGCCTTCGTTGTCATGGTGAGGAAAAGCAAAAGGGAAACTTGGCTCTCCATAAGGCACCGTTTGATTTTTCCAAGCCCGCTACATCTGATCTATGGCTTGAGATTCTCGAACAATTGACAGCGGGAGATATGCCCCCGCCTGATGAAAAAAAGCAACCGAGTGTTCTGCAACGTAATGTCGTCATAGAATGGATTGATCGGCAATTGCTGACAGCGGGATCGGGTGAGGCTTATCGGAAAAAACTCCTGGCACCTGAATATGGGAACTGGGTAAATCACGAGAAGCTGTTTTCCGGAGAGATTCAAACACCTCCTTTTTCACCCTCCAGACTCTGGCGATTTAGCACTGAGATTTTTGCACGCAAGGGTTTTGGCAGGGCTAAGAGTCCCTTCACGTATGTGACTTCGGAGCGCGGGATACGCGACTATGCGGCACTTTCTGTTGCAGATCAGAGCACGGTTCAGATGAAGATCATAGTTGCTGATTCGTTCCTTACTGACCGACAAAAACGCGGAGATTTCGCGAATTTTTGCGACAAGAATCAGGTTCATGAAGATCAGGATCTTGTCGAGGTAATTCGGCGGGAGCATAGCAGGATCATCGGGCGTTACCCCAAAAAAGAAGAGGAGGCAAAGTATCTGACTTTTCTCAAAGAGAGCATTAAAACCGGTGGCAGATTGGATGGGTTAAAAACGACAATCAAAGCGATGTTCCTCAGTCCAGAATCAATTTACCGGATGGAGTTCGGCTTGGGGGAGGTGGATCAATATGGGCGACGGCATTTGTCTCCTGATGAACTTTCCCACGCGATCGCTTATGCATTGACGGATCATAGGCCTGATAACCATCCCTTAATTCGTGAAGCTGTGCAGAAGGGGGAACTGACAACTAAAAAAGATGTTGTCCGTCTCGTTCGTCAATTGCTGGATGAGCAACTGTTGACGGGGCACTGGAATCGAAAGGATCTACCGAGGATCATGCGGTTCTTTGACGAGTTCTTTGGCTTTCACCGGGCCGGAACGGTCTTCAAGGACAACGACCGTCGGCGAGCGGAAAAAATAAACCAGTGGAACACGGATATGCTTATTCATGATGCTCGAATGCTCATTGAACATGTTTTGAGAAAGGACAAGGACGTCATTGCCGAGTTGCTGACAACAAATGAATACTTCATTGCGCATCCTGGAGACAACGAGTATGCCCGCGAGCATTACCAGAAGCAAATCGCTAAGGTCATGGATCCGGGTTTTGTCGAAGCGCATGTTGAGAAGCGCCGGGGGCAAATCAAGCGAGATTTTAACTTTGAAAATATGCCGAAAAAAGCCGAGGAAGCGTTGGTCGCAGCCCGGCGGGATGCTGAGAAAACGGTCGCGGTGTATGAGGAAACTCTGGACAAGGGAATGCATCGTCATCCTGGTTTTCCTTTCGAGGGTAAAAGGCGCGGTATTGGGGATCTCCTTTATATCGAGCCCTACAACTTGCCAAGTAACGGTCGTCATGATGAGCAGAAGTGGGATTGGCCATTGGAGCAACCCTTGCGGATGCCCAAGGACCAACGCGCCGGATTGTTGACCCATCCGGCATGGTTGACGGCTTATTCTCTTAATGAGGACAATGATCCGATTCATCGGGGAATCTGGGTATATGAACGGTTGCTCGCCGGGGTGCTTGGGGACGTGCCGCCGGACGTTGACGCGGCCGTGCCGACCGACCCACACAGGACCCTTCGGCAACGGATGGAGCCGTTGCGCAGCGAAAGGTGCTGGAAGTGCCACCGCAAAATGAACCCGCTTGGCGAAACGTTCGAGATCTTTGATGACTGGGGGCGCTTTCGGACGCATCACTATTTTGACGAGAACGGTGAAATCTACACGCGGCGTGACAACCAATTTGATCGTAAGCTAAAGGACGGAGAACTTACGATGCGTAAGGTCAACGCCTCCGGAGAAATTGCCTTCACGGGTGACTCCAAGACCGATGGTGAGGTGAAGGACGCAGTCGAGTTGATGCAACGTTTGGGGCATTCGGACCGTGCTCGTCAGTCATTTATAAGGCATTTGTTTCGATATTTTATGGGGCGAAATGAGATGCTCAGTGATTCAAAGACCTTGATTGAGGCTGAAAAATCCTATGTAGATAACGGTGGTAGCTTTAAAGCGCTTGTAGTATCGTTACTAAGTTCCGATTCCTTTCTTTACAGGCGATAACCATTTTTATGATTTACAGAAGACGTCAATTTTTCAAGAACCTTTCCTTTGGCGGAAGTTCTCTGGCCATGGCTCCCTTTTTGCATTCGCTTCGTGCTCATGGAGCCGGTGACGAGGTGGCTTTGCCGAAGCGTTTCGTCTTCGTGGTCAAATCCTCCGGGATCGACAAGTTCAACCTAGTGCCCGAGGGTCTCGCAAATCACTTCATCAATCCGGATGACGGGAAGAAACTGGGAAATCGAGGACGACGGGAAGGACCACTAGTAGATGTCGCTCTGGCCGATCACAAGCTACCCGAAAAACTGGCCGCTCTGGAAACTTTCAAGGACCGCCTGACAGTCATTCAAAGTTTGTCCGGGGTGGGCTTCCGAGGAAATCACACCAAGGGATTCGGGACCCTATCTCTTAATGATTCGGAAAAAGTAGCGGTGGCCCCGACGCTGGATTGCCTGCTCGGGCAGCATCTCTCCACTGGCCCTTATCCGATGTACGGGATGGCAATGAATGGCCAACTCCTGGAGGGTGGATGGAAACCCGAAGACTCTTATTGTTATCCAAATCTTTCCGCCTATGCGGCCGCTAAGCCCGTAGCTTATCAAGGTTCGCCCAAGAAAGCCTTTCTCGAACTCTTCGGAGCAGCCGTGGCGAGCCCACAGGAACTGGAAAAGAAAATCGCCCTGAACGGTAGCCTCATGGATTTTCTCACTGAGGACGCTCGGCGGGTTGAGAAGCAACTGTCCGGGGACGACAAGGAACGATTTGCTCTTTACATGGCTTCTTTCGATTCGCTTCGCAAGATCGAGGAAAAGAAAGCTGCGCTTACGGACCGCATCCAAAAGCATGCCCCGGAACGTACGAACCGCTATGATTCAACCTCGCCCTCCGCCCGGATTGAGTCGCACTTTGAAATTGCTTCCGCTGCTTTAATTGCGGGCCTGACCAACGTAATTACCCTCCGACCGGATACTTTGGGCGTAAAGTATACCGAACTGGGTCTTTCAAACTCTGTTCATGCCCTTGGCCACCTTCAGGATAACAAGGCTTCCAACGGTTGGAGTGGCCATCAGGCGCGCATGGAGGTTGAGAAGTTGCACTTGAATCAGATTGCTAAAATGGCGAAACAATTCGCCGGGATTCCTGAAGGGAATGGTTCGATGCTAGATAATACAATGATCGTCTACATGTCGTGTTCGTCAGGTGATCATCATTGCGCAGGTCATGATTGGCCAGTCATTCTGCTGGGAGGGATGAACAAAAAGTTGAAGATGGGGCGCTATCTTGAATTCCCTAAGTATGGAACCAAAGGTCACCGTACAGTTGGCAATCTTTACCTTGCCCTGATGCAGGCTGCTGGAATGAAAACTTCTGAAACCTTTGGGCAAATGGATGCAAATCTAAAGGATTTCGACCTCAAGGGGCCGCTTCAGGAATTGATGGCGGGATAGAAGAATCAAGATCGCTTGATGTGTAAGAACATACGCCAATAACTTGCTTCCGTTTTACAGGCAGCAACGCTTGGTAATGGCAAAGGCCAAAGTGCCATAAGAATACTGACTGCCTGCTTTTTTATGCAGCGGAATTGAGGGGTGCAATACCAAGCTATCAATAACTATTTATTAGGACTAGCGTTTCATCTGAATATATTTTGGAGGCCATCCTTTCGTTCCCTCGGGAGGAATATTGTCAGAAAGCTGACTGCCATCAGCTAAGGTGAAGGATGTGCCGAAAAGGTATTTCCCCGGGGGAGGATTCCTCGAATAATGGCCTCCGCCCCAATACGGACCTTTGGCAATAACATCGAATCGGGTAACCTTTCCGTTTTCCGATTCAATGTAGCCAAGGATATCTGCGGTGTGTCCCCAACCTCTGGATGTGTTCTCAACAGAAATGGTGCCAGTGATGACGCCGTTTATCAGCCTGATATCGATTTTTTTGAAGTCTTCCTTTTTCCAAAAGGAAGGTGAACCACGTGTGGCATCCACTAGATGAAAACGGCAAATACGGTCTGTAAGAGAATCCATAAGAACTCCCTTAACCAGTGCTTCATGTTCTTCTTTTGTGGTCCATAGATTGTCTCTTGAGATTGCGCTTTGATAGATAGACTGTTCGCGATTTTTTGATTTTTTATACCCACTAAGCACCTTGGAATTCGTTCGAATCACGAGCCCGCCTTTGGGTGGAACTAAATGGGGATTCCATTTGGATGTGTTTTTTGAAGCTTTAATTGGGGCTACTGAAGTGGGTCGATATTTTCTTATTCCGTCTTTAATAAAGCGAAGTGCGACCTCGGGGAATCGATGGTTTGAATAGGCCAGGAACTCTCCCGAGGCGGTGCATATGTAGAAGCCTTGGGTGTTGCCACTTTTGTAATCTTTGCCGTATCTTCCTGAGACAATTTTCCGATAGAATATTCCCTCTGCATCTTTTTGCCTTCGGTGGTAATCCTGATCGATCGCGACAGGTATAAATGCTTCTTGCAAAATTTTGATGATAGCTGGGTTAGCGAATATCGACTCACGGTCGATGATTCCGTTATTTCAGACGCAGGCCATGGGGTGGCCATTCATGGCCCAGATAAAAATAGGCTTCCTCTCTGCACCTGCTTTTGCTTGTGCTTTGAGCAGATTTAGCTCCCAGGGAATAGTTGTCCAAGATTCCTTTTGCGGAGGAATCAGGATGTTGCGTAGCTCTTCAAATTCAGCTTCGGTAAGTCCATCGGATCTTAGGGGGGAGGTAAATAGGAGAGCGAAGATTACAAGCCAGAAGGTTGTGTCGGTGTTTTTTCTCATGGAGTGCTGCTACTGTGAATCCTGGAAAAATACTTTTCCCGAATGGAACACTTTCACAAATGTGAGGCATAACAATCTGTAATTGGAATGACATTTGGCCGGATCGAGGGAGCTAATGAGAAACAAATATACCAATTTATATCTTGTGGATTTTACCCAATTCACCAGCGTAAAAGTTGCCGTGAGTCACTCTTTAAGATGATGTCAGTGGAAAAAATCTTTTCGTTTTTCCATATTCCCCCTAATCCCTGTGTTTTCTTGGCACATGCTGAAGAATGATTTTTCTGTAGTGAACCGAGGTGTGGCCTGGTGGGCAGGACCCATAGCAGACCCAAAGAAAAGCTCTATGAATCATGCTTAAACGAATTGAATCCCCCTTCGATCCGAATACTGAAAGTCCAAAATAATATTGTCTATTGAACGGGCTCGGGTGAGGATCGGTTTTTCGCATATTCATGAAAACTATTCTCACGACCCTCAGCTTATGTGTCATTAGCTTTGCAGACCTGCAGGCGGAGAAGCTTCCCAACATCATGGTCTTTTTGATCGATGACATGGGGGTGATGGACACTTCGGTGCCGTTTCTCACGGATCAAAACGGCAAACCTAAGCGCTACCCGCTAAACGATTACTATCGCACGCCGGGGATGGAGCGGCTAGCCAAGCAGGGAATCCGGTTCAATCAATTCTATGCGATGAGCGTATGTTCGCCTACGCGGATCTCAATCATGACCGGTCAGAATGCCGCGCGGCATCGGGCGACCAACTGGATCAATCCGCGCGGTAACAACCGGGGTGGCAACGGGCCGGATGGTTGGAACTGGCCCGGACTGAAGAAGGGCGACGTGACACTGCCGGGCGTATTGCGTACGAAAGGCTACAAGACCATCCATGTTGGAAAGGCACATTTTGGGCCGAACGGTCATGAAGGATCGGAGCCGCTGAAACTCGGCTTCGACATCAACGTTGGCGGCGCCTCATTTGGGGCGCCCGGCAGTTATTATGCGGAGAAGAAGTACGGCAAAGGCACGCGCCGCGGCCATCATGCGGTGCCGCACCTTGATGACTACCACGACACCGACACCTTCCTCTCCGAAGCCCTCACCCTTGAGGCCAAGAAACACATCACCAAGATTGTTAAAAGCGAGCAGCCATTTTTCCTGCACTTTTCCC
>Ga0115011_10001386_pt1 | contig 17444 bp, 19 predicted proteins | sample TroAtlMetagenome_2_FD_88705 | JGI IMG/M metagenome (GOLD analysis project Ga0115011, IMG submission 88705) | Marine eukaryotic phytoplankton communities from Atlantic Ocean - Tropical Atlantic ANT8 Metagenome | ecosystem: Environmental > Aquatic > Marine > Oceanic | place: Tropical Atlantic...
GAGCAGACTTTTTAAACTCATTATATAACCCATCAGATTTTTCAAAAGAATCAATATTAAATATTTTTTTATCATTATTATCAGAATAGAGTTTGAAATGGTCTCCTAATTCAGTATGAATTTGACTATTAGAAGCAATAACAGCATCCAAATCTACTTCTGGAATTTCAGCGTAAGTACTTTGATAGGGTGACTCTTCTAAATTAGTTAATTCCTTTACATTATCCTGAAATGATTCATCAGTCTCAACTTTCAATTCATCATCATCTTCTGTAGATGGTTCTTTATATGATTCATCTGACTGATCTCCTGATTCATTAGATGGATTAGAAGGTTGTGAATCACTTTCACTATCTTCAGAATTTACTTCATTCTGTGAAGATTCTTCTACTTTTTGTTCCTTACAATATTGATATAAAACAAATGCGGCCTTCTTTACATCTTCAAAGGTTTCACACTTTCCAATCATATCAATAATCTCTTGCTCTTTTACAGTAAAATCAAGAGTAATATAATTACCAACTTTAAAAAATAGGTTGGCACGATCAGCAAGATTAAAAGTATTAATATCTTTATCTTCCAATTCAAAGAAGTCTTGATCATTTAACTCCTCATATCCCCTATAAAATGTCTTAGCAAGACCCATATATTTACGTTTTATTAATTTCTCAACACGAGCATCTTCTACTACATTAATAAACTGAAAAGGAACACTACCAAAATCTTCGTCTGGTGTGAATAGTGCGTGTCCCACTTCATGAGATACCAAAAGGTCATAAACCACTGATGATGCTTTATCCCACACAGGAAGAGTGAGTACCCTATCTCTTACATCAAACTTGGCTGTTTGAACTACATCATGTTCTATAATTACATTCTCAGTAGCCAACAACCTGGCCAGGTTCCCTTTGACTTCAAGATTAATAGACATGAGTTTTTTTCTGATGTCCCTATAATACAACAAAACCTGGGCTTGCGCCCAGGTAACCTACCAGTTATTGAAGTGTCACATACCCCCCTATGCTAGAATGTGTCTACAGAATCTTTTTGCGTCATGGTCTGATGTATCACATTCAGTTAGACATTCAAAATAGTCTGACATAAGTTCATAATCTGTTTCTACTTCTTTGTCTTCAGTGACTTTCCATTTAGATAATTCGTTATGGGATAGTAAGTTGTGCATAAGTTGCATCCTGTCAACTACCACTATTTAGTGTTGATATCCACATATTTGGATATATGGTAAAGAAAAATAAATACCTATTAATACTCACTCATGTGAGAGAATCCCTTCAACTTACTAAATTCAATAACACTATTAAATTTCTCTTCTAATCCTGGTTTGTGGGAGATGACAAAAACATTAGCATCACTGACAACATACTTAATAATCTTAAGAAATTCATCACTTCCAAAGCTATCAAGTGATGAATCAAATACTTCATCAAATATCATAAGATTAGTATTTACACTATTTTTAAATCTTGCTACTTCTCTCCATGTAAGAATTAATGCTAAATCTATCCTCGCCTTCTCTCCTTCACTGAAAGAAGGATAAGAAAAATCTTCATGTATTGGAGATTCTACTGTCTCATTAAATTCCTCATCAAGTTTAAAGTTGATGTAGAAATCCATCATTTGAAGATACTTATTGACCTGTTGATTAATCAGAGGAAGATATTTCTTAATTATCTTTGATTTTACTCCGCCGTCTTTTAAAAGACTATAGCTGAAGTCATAGTAAGAAATTTTCTCTTTTCTCTCAACGAGATGGTCATAAGTATATTGTAGGTTTCTATTGAAAGTTGTTAACTTGTCATGCTCAGTATTTCTGTTTGCAAGTTTATCGGTAATAGTTTGAATTTCCGATTCCAGATCTCTGATTTGTCGTTGACAGCCAGAAATCTCTGTATTGTTTTTAGAAATGCCATGCGTTAGATTAGTAATCTCCTTACTTAAATTTGTAAATTGACGCTCTCGTTCTTCTTCATCTTTAATTGCTTCTTCTAGTTCTTTATAACCAGATTGCAACTCCTTTGCTTTAGTTTTAGCGTCATCAATTTTATTTATTCTAAACTCCTCCTCGATTGGTTGGGTACATGTAGGACAAACCGTATTTTCTGTAAAGAACTTATGCTCTTTAGTAATGGTCGATACCTTATTAGAAATCTTACCTTTTAAGTTCCCAAGCTTACGAAGTTTATCTGTAGCACCTGTAACATCACTCACATGCTCCTGAAGAGTTTCCATCTTATAGTTTAAACTCTCATTATTCAAAATATACTCATTTTCCTCATCCAAAAGATTATCAATCTTATTATTCTTTTCTTCTATACTCTGCTTACCACGATTTTCTATCTCATCAATAAATTTAGATTGCATATTAACTTTATCTAAAAGAGATTCTTTCTTATACTCAAGTGTCCTAATTTCTTCCCTACACCCACGAATCCTTTCCTTCATTATAACATTCATAGAAGAGAAGATTTTAATATCCAATAAATCCTCTACAACTTCCCTTCTACTAGAAGAAGTCAATTGCATAAAGGGAATAAAAGAACTACTACCAAGAATTACAATCTGTGTAAATGACTTATAATTCATCTTCAATACATTCTGTTCCAACCACTTCTGTTGGTCAAGAGAATGAGAAGATTGATCTAATAATTTTCCGTCTCTATAGATGTTAAAAATATTTGGCTTAATCCCTCTTTCTATCTTCCAGTTGGTAGTATTGACAGTAAACTCAATCTCTACTACACAACCCTTTTCATTTGAAGTATTGATCAATTGAGACTTATTGATGCGACGAAATGCTTTACCATATAAGGAAAAACAAAGAGCATCAAGAATAGTACTCTTACCAGCACCATTAGTGCCTAAGATTAGAGTGGTAGAATTTTTATCTAACTCAACTTCAGTAAATTGGTTTCCGGTCGAAAGTAGATTCTTCCAGCGAACTTTTTCAAATAAAATCATGACTTACTTCATCTGGTGGTACTACAATATCATTAGGTGTAATTATTGCATACTTGTGTCCATGTATTTCACAAGTTTTAATCATCACATCATCCTCAATCTCAATAACATTCATTTCTGGATAATCCCTATCCTCTAAATGTAAAGCATATCTAGTGGCATCATCCTCCTCTTGGAAGATATAAAGAACTTGTTCATCATCATCATCCAATACAGAATAAGCGCCATCCTTTTCTTTACCCCTTTGAGCTAAAATATACATTATACCAACTCACACGCCTCCTGATATACCTCTCTTACTACACTCTGAATCATAGACTTATCTAGATTAGTTTCAAATTCCTCAATATAATTATCAAGAATAGAGAGAGTGTCTTCAGATTCTAGTGCTAATTCATCATCCTTATTATACCACCCACTAAAATCAAAATTCTCAATAATTTTTAATTCTGAAACATTAACAGAATATAGTTTATCAATAAACTTTTCAAATTGCTCAATATCTGTCTTTTTACGAACAATTACTTTAACAATTTTATTTTCATACTCTCTAGCATCAAATGTCTGATGGGGAGTATCTTCATAATAGATATTATAAAATATTCTATAAGGATTATTTACTGGTGTATGATCTAATGTTTCTGTATCAAAAATATGAAATCCTCTTTCATCCCCAATATCTGTCCAATACATTTCATAAGCATTACCTAGATAAAATATGACACCATTATCACTTCTGGTATGGAAGTGTCCCGAATAAGTACGTAAGAACTTCTCAAATCCTTTGCTGTCAAAACCTTGATCCATGATGATTTGTTTATTAACTCTAAATCCGCTGAGCTCAAGATGACCCATCGCAACTTTGCATAGAGTATTTTCAAGAAGTTTGACAGTCTTATCATGATTATCCTGATTTATCCATGGAACAAGGACCACATCCAAGTTATCTATGCGTATCTCAGTTGCTTCATTATAAGTAGCAACATTATCATATTCATTTAAGAGTAAATCAACAGCATTTACATCATTAGTATTCTTATAATAAGCATCATGATTACCTACTATAAGATGTAAAGAAATTCCTCTTTCTCTTAATGGGTCAAAGAATACTCTTTTAGCCCATGATAATGCAGAAAAATCTACCCCTTTACGGCTATCAAAACAATCACCCAAATGACATACCGTAGTAATACCTTCCTTATCTAAAGTAGGAAAGAAAACATTTTTATAAAACTCTTCAAAATAATCATGAAAGAGTTTAGAATTTTTACGGCACCCGAAATGTGTGTCAGTGATGAGAGCTACTTGCATCTGTCTTCCTATAGATCTACATACTTTTCATCTGTTGGAGGAATACTATCAGAAGCCCTTTCCCTATCCTTCCAATACTCTAGATGATATCTTGTTACATCCAAGCAAGATTTCTCTGTTGGTGCTAAAATAATTGCCTTTCCATCAATATCATATGACTCATAAAGTCCATTCAGTTTAGACTTAATTGAGAAGGTGTCATCATATAAATCTGTTTTCATTGATACCTCAACTTACTATGCACAGAATCTTTTATCTGATTGTAGTCTGAATAATTGGCCATGTCAAGGTCGTTGGCGTCCATGACCTCATCAAAGTTAGTCTTCTCCAAAATCTTATTCTTAATTTCCAGTTGCTTCTTCTCTTGGGAGATTCTTCTTAGAAATGCGTAGTAGATAATCTGAGTGAAATATGCAAAGGGGTTTTTGGATTTCTCTGGAGAGAAGTTGTGAATGTAGCGAACACAATTCTCAATCCCATCACAAATCATATCATCCTTAAACATATAATTTACAAAATTAGGCTTAAAAGATAAATGATTAGCAATCTTAAGAAAACACTCACCAATATATCTAGGAATGACAGGCTTAGGCTTTCCTTCTAACTTAGCTCTTTCAATTTCTGCGAAGTAATTCTCAAGAGCGTTAAGAAACTCTTTATTGTTTACATAGTGTTCTGATCTCTTTGCACGTCTCATTAAATTAACTTTTGTTATATATTAGTATACCATGATAACTAAAAGTTGACAAGCATCAAAAAAGACTATAGACTGGGTTTGTCCTTAAACATAAGGGTCACTGCGGCTTTATTACTTAGACTTATAAAGCTTCTCTAAAAGCTTCTTGGAATCATCTACAGATCCTATCCTACCCATCTTCCTATTTAACTTAGAGCGATTGCCTCTATTGACTCTACTAATATAATCTTGATAGTTAGCTATCATATCAATATCAGACGATTCAGATAAAGTAAGAACATCATCCATATTAATAATAAACATATCTTCTCTACTGGTTTTTAACCAGGGTTCAAATTTATAAGCTGCAAGAGATCCTCTACTTTTAACTTCCTCTATTACAATAGGATTAGAGACAATTAACATAGTTCTGTCTTCTTCTTCAGAAGCAGCTACCTTAGCGTAAACTTCCTCACCATTTTTAAATTTTATTGTTCCATAAAAATCTTCTTCGATTCCCATAAGTTTTGTCTCCTTTAGTCTTTTATGTTGATTGATATAATTTCATAGTTAAATTGTTCTTGAGCATATATTTTCACTCTTTCAATAAAATGATTTAGAGTGTAATTTCTTCTATGACCTTTAGTTAGGTCATCAGCTATATCATAAAGTTTTGCTTTAGTTTTAGAATTACCCTTTCTTAGTACTCTACCAATACTTTGTAAGTTTCTAATCCTAGATTTAGAGGGTGAAGCAAATATCAAATTGTGAAGGTTTTTAATATTAATTCCTGTACTGAATGTGCCGTAGGAAGCTACTATGATAGCGTTGGTTTCCTTTTCAGTAATATCTCTAACAGATTCTCTATTCTCAGCATCCACACCGCCATGAATGAAGAAAACTTTTCTACCACTTTTTACACCACTATTTATCATATCATAAAGTATTGCCCCATGGGTTTCTACCCTACTATACAATATAAGTGTATTACCTTTTAAGTCTATTGCCAAATTTTTAATAAAATTATTCCTTTTGGGATGGCCTATTAGGAATTGCAATTCATCCTCATAAGTGTCAAATTTTTGAGGAGTATATTTTAAAATTAAACATTGAATATCCAACTGAGAAAGATGTCCTTTCTCCATCAATTTACTTGTTTGAGTTACTTTGTATGATGGGCCAAACAATCCCTCTAACACCCACTTATGGGTCTGTGTGCCATCTAAAGTACCAGTAAACCCATATCTATACTTGGCATGGTGTAACTTGTCCATAATCCCTACAAGGGACTTACTCTTGAAGAGATGAGCTTCATCACCAATAACTACATCATAATCTTCAAAGAATCCCCTTTCCAAGTTATATACAGATTGCCACGTAGTAATAGTTACTTCATTTACATTAGTCCTATCTCTACCAGCATATATTCTATGGCAGTGATTTTTAGCATCCCACCCATAATCTTCAAAATCTTTAAACATCTGCTCTACAAGAGATGTAGTAGGGACTACTAATAATACTTTTTGATTTCTTTCTACAAAATATCTAACAATAGAATATATCATTAAAGATTTGCCAGATGCAGTTGGTGAGATAAGAAGTTTTCTATTATATCTCAGAGCATCATATACTGCATTAATCTGATAATCTCTTGGCTTGAATGATGTAATAGTTTTTATATAATCTTTTACACCTTCCCTAGAAATTCCTGGATTAATTTCAAATGGCAATCCATAATACTTATTATCTACAAATTCATAAGTATAAGAATGATTCTCACAGAATGCTACAATCTTATCAAGCAATCCTGCATATATTCTTTTGTTCTGTAAATTAAAAAGACGTATTTTACCATCCCAATACTTACTTCTATACTGAGGCATAAAATGCTTACCAGGAATTTCAAAGGTAAATCTATCTTGTAATTCCTTCTCAATATGAGGTTCTGTTTGGACTGTTAAATAAACTTCATTAATTTTTTGAATAGTAAGGTCAGCCATATCCTGCAGTAAATCTTAAAAATTCAATTGCATTCTTAATCTGATAAGTCCTGTTAGTTATCTGCTTAAGAATACTGTCCAAATAATTTAGCATAGTATCGTAATATTCAATCTTCAATGAGGAGGTGGATAGCTTTTCATCAGCATCCATATACTTATTCATAGTATCCTTATCCCTAATCTTCTTAGGGAAGGGATTTTCTACATATACTTCTGGATCTGCCTTTCCAGAAAAGTATTCATATCTTTCATGCCTAATATTTTTGCGTTGTTGTTCCGCCTTCTTCCTCAAAAGAAGGAGGTTATTATACAAATCATGATACTTAGCATGAAGAATTGGAATATTCAATGATTCAGTGTGTAAGTTGTCAGGATCTATCTTTGAATCTCTTTCCCACATACTCTGAATTTCAGTCAAATCAATCATAAAGTTTTTAACAGTCGCTTAATCCAATACCTCTGATATTATATATGGTGTATTTAAAGGACACTTGTGCAGTGAAATATTCTAAATCCTGTTGGGTAGCATCAAAGTCCAAAGTAGAAAGATTATATGGAAACATATTTTCAAAGAACACTTTAAACTTTGCATTATTCTGAGAATCCAGAATAGTTAAAGTTCCATCAGAATAAAGATTTAACTGACTTTTTTCTGGTTGCTTGAATTCTGTTTCTTCCTTTTGATACTTGTAAATCTCACTCAAACTCTCAGGAAATCCAATACCTCTCATCCAATGTTGGATTTCAGTATAATTTTCTAGATTTTCATCTACAAGAAATCTTAAAGTTAAATCTTCAAATTCCATCTTATCCCCAGGAAGGGGAATATTTTTCAAGTAAGTAGGCTGCTCGGCAACCCCTAATGTCAATGATGGTATATTTACCATATTGCCAAAATAAGAAACCTTAGGAGCTCTAGTTACTTGAAAATGAAACCCGGTTGGAGTTAGAAAATTTCTATTCTCAATTTGTCCTGGTATACTTTTTCTAACTGCCATGAGATTATTCTTCTACTACTGTACTGTTTGAAAACCATTTTGGTTGATAGGTGACACCATTGAGGGTAGTGGTAGTTGCCTTTACAGCATTAGCAGCTGATCTGGAAGAAAATTGTTTTCTGTCATCATAAGTTTCTGTCCAGGTATTATCTCCCTTCCAGTAAACGTCGCCAACTAATTTTCCCGGTGTCTTTAGGTGATATGCCATAGTATTAATTTTTAATTATTTATATGAAAGCATAAAAAAAGAGACCCACAAGGGGTCTCTGTAAGTGATATGGTTTGAAAACCAATGAATCACATGAGGTTCTTAACAGCAACTCTTCTGTAGTAACGGTTAGAGTTAATACGAAGACGGCCAAGTCCTTGAGTAGTACCTTCAGCGAATGGGTTAGCAACAAGACCATATCTGGTCTTAAAGCCGATTTTAGGCTGGAAGGTGTTCTCTCCAACTGCACGAACCATCTGAAGAGGAACGTAAGGACAGTAGAATAGACCTGCGTCATAAGGTGAAGAACCCTTATAACCAACAACGTAGTACTGATTACCACTATTGGTTTGAGCGTTACCAGAACTTAGGTTAGCTGCATATGGGTCAATATAAACTCTGAACTTACCATTGATAGTACCAGCAAATGTGTTGCCAGTGTCATCAACATTCAGGTTGCTATTGAGTGCTGGGGTGTAATCCAGGATACCAGCCATTGTAAGGGCTGAAGCAACGTCTGCACTACACAGAACCATGTTGCCTTTTCCGCGACGAGTTCTTTGTGCGATCGCGTTAGCATCTCTTTCAATCTGGAATAGAAGTCCTTTGAACTTCTCAACAGACCATCTACCATTGGAGTCAATGTCAAGGTCGAATTGTCCAGCTGTAGCTGTGTTTGAAACAGCTCCTTGCTCAGCAACCTTATAAATGGTTCTGATGATCTCTCTGTTGATTTCCGCGAGGATCTCAGTAGAAAGGATGTTAGCAAGTTCTGCTTCAGCGTTAAGTCCATGAATAGCCTTGAGGTCTTGAGCCAGTTCTAAACTGTACTCTGCCTTCAGTGCTCTTGACTTAGCGGTTACAGTGACTTTCTCAATCGAGAATGCCATCTGACCGAATTGGGTTCCATCTCCTCCGAGGTTCTCAGAGTCTCCGGTGACCATTCCTTCACCAACGTTGTACTGGCCAGTAGAAGTAGAGGCAGAACCAACAGGGTTAAGGAGGGATGGGTTAGTACCAGACTGAGCTGTAGTACCTAAACCAACCAGTGCATCCGACATACCAGCTGTAGCAGCTGTGCCAGCAGGATCCAGGTTAAATGCGGGCTGTCCAGAGAATGCTGAATCAGCTTCATTGAAGAGTGCTTCATTGCCAGACTGCGTTTCATATCTGGAACGCATGGCGAAGATGAGTCCAGTAGGACCACTCATTGGTTGAACACCAGCCAGGTCATATGCGACCAGGTTAGGCATTGCGCGTCTGATCAGTGAGATCAGAACAGGGTCGAAACCAGCAACTGGACCAGCTGCGGCGGCATCGGCACCATAACCACCACCAGCACCAGCAGCATTAGCTGAGTTAGTGGGGCTTTCCATCAGGTTAATACCTGACGAGAATGCTTGCTCCTCTTTGAGGAATTTTTCTTGGTTTTCTAACAGGACAGCAGTAACTGCTCTACGATGATTGTCTTTGATTGGATCAAGACCTTCATAGTCGAGAAGTGGACTCCACTTTTCCTGCAGATGTTCGGATTGAAACATTTGCTTTTTACCTATAAAGTGTTGTTTTTGTTTGAATTAATATTAAATTCAGTTGGGCTTACTAAATGCGCCAAGTGTTCTTAGATATGCATCCATTCCAGAAGCTTGTGGCTCAGGAGTAGAATCTACACCCTCAGAAAGGGTTTGAGCACTGGAGGACTTAGTAGTTGGAGTAGATCTGGAGAAGTATGACTCCTTCAGTGTTTCCAACTTGTCACGATATTCTTCTTCACTATCAAACTCAACACTTTCGGAAAGTGTCGCGAGCTTCTCTTTCTGTGTAGCAGCTAAGCCTTCAGAAACTTGAGCTAGAATACCGTCAGCTTCAGACTCAGCGAGTCTTCTGTTAAGTCCAATATTCTTCTCAATTTGCTCATTGAGTTTTGTCTCCATGTCATCAAGTTTTTCTACCATAGTCTCAAGGACATCATATTTTTCTTCAGGGATAGTTACATAATGTTCTTCAAAAAGACCCTTCATTCCTTCAAGGAATGATTCAGTCATTTCAGTTTTAAGTCCATGTTCAATGGCCAGTTGATTCTCCGTCATCCATTCTTCGGAGACGTATTCAAGATAAGAATCAACACGCTCAGTTAGAGATGCTTTGACCTCTTCCTTAGCTTCAGTTAGTTTCTCTTGATATTCAACTTCAAGAGTTTCTTGAATTCCTTTGATTTTAGAATTGAGAGCGGCTTCAAAGATTGTCTTTGCTTTAGCCTTAAACTCTTCGGAAAGATCCTCACCACTTAGAAGTGCGCTAACATCTTCTTCAATATCAACTTCAACATCAGGAGTCTCGGGAGTTTCTTGTTCAGCAACTACTTCTTCAGTAGTAGCCTCATCTTCAGAAACAATTTCCTGTTGATCTTCTACTTCTACCTCATCGCCTTGGTTTAGCTTCTGCATAGGCTCAGCGGCTTTAGCTCCCTTGTTTACTACATCTTTTACAGTCTTAATTTTTGGTTCCTTAAGTTTGGCGGAATCATTAGTAGGACTATAATTTTCAGGTGAAGGACCTCCAAGATCCTCCCAAGTATTACCAGGAAGCTTTTCGATGGCTTGATCGCCACCAGCAGCATTAGCATTCACAGCAGTTTTAGATTGCTCCATTTCTTGTAAATCTCCACGAGACATTGTTGGATTCTCCGATTTTCCTATTAAAATCTATACTTATTTAGATAATTAAAACTTTACAATGAATTAAGAAACTCATTGAATACATTTAATTTCTCTTCATCTAATTGTTTTTGATCAATTAGAGTGTTAATTTGTTTGTATGTCTTAGCTGCAGCCCTCTCACGAAGAATGCCTCCATCCCATACCCAATCCTTTCCTTCCATAATACCTTCTACGAAAGCATCTGGTGCTGAAGGATCTGCCACAATATCTGCGGCTGTAGAAAGCATAAAGTCATCACCGACAACATTTACACCTTCTCTGGTTGCTTTCAGAGAACCAATTCCTCTGGAAGAAACACCAAGTTTTACTCCTTCACCAATTAAGGATTTGGCAATATTGCCCATTGGAGTAGAAAGGATTTTAGCCTTTCCAATAAAGTTTGATCCACTTTCTTTAAGTGAAACAATTTTATGTGAAACTCTATCAAGATTAACAGTAGGACCTTCTGGATGACCCAGTTCTCCTAATGCTCTTCCTGAATTAATATGGTTTTCATTATATCTTTGAACTTCCTTTCTCAGGACGCTCATAGGATACATTCTACCATTTCTATTTTGAAGATCACCTTGCAAAAAGATGCCCTCAATAAACATAGATTGTTTACCGTTTTTTTCTTCAACGATAAATTCTACTGTTTCAATCTCTTCTCTGATTAATTTCATCAGGCATCTCCTGAAACTTGAACTTGCTGATAATAGGCTGCTCCATAAGGTTGTGCAGCTGTACCTTTAACACTAACTAGAATTGAATCTCTCAATTCAGTTCCAACATCATAACTATTGTCTCCTGTAAAGGCTGTCATAATTCCAGCCCAATCCTGATATCCATAAGATACCACAATTCTTGTACTAAAATATCCATTAATACCAGCAGTATTATTGATACTTTCTACAGGTTTGTGAGTAAACTCCCAGTGCTTATTAGCACCCACTGAAGATAAACTTACATTTTGTCCAACATAAAATGGACAACCTGTACCTTCAGGAAAATCAATAGTAACTGTTGTAGCACCTGTTGTAAGTCCAACCACTCTTTGAGAGGCTGGTTTACCAATATTAATAGTTGCTTCTTTATCTTTACCAATAAAGAACTCAGTGGAAGCTGCAACAGCGGTTGAACCAGCTGCCACATAACAGGAAGCATTTTCAGTTGCTACCCTTAGATATTCTCCTTGATGAGCAAAGTTATTACTATAACCCACTGCTGCATTTGCAGCAATGGCAATAGACGCCCCTGCTCCTACTGGTTTAAACGCCATTATTTTAAATTACAATAGTCCTATACAGAGTTATTTATTATTATTAAAAGATTAAGATTCTGAAGAAACTAATTCTTCTTCCTCTTGATCCAATTCAACATCAGATTCTATTTCATCAACAGTAGGTTCTGAATCTAAATCTACATCTTGATCAAAAAGAGACGCTGCCACATCAGGTTTAATTCCATTAATTTTATCAGCACTCTTAGAAAAAAGTATATCCTTTATCTTGTCACTTGCTTGTGCAGCTGAATCATCACTTGCAAGAATATCCATAAGTTCATCCATAGTTAAAAATTAGACACAGGTTTATTTATTAGAACTCTCCACCCTTAACAATATCCTTAGAGAAATCTTTGATCTCTGGATCTTTGTTTGGTGGAGCTGTTGCAGATGACATAGCATCTGGAGCTACCTCAGCTTCTGGTGGTAACTCATCCGGAATTGCCATAGGATCAAGAATCCTACCATCAGCAATTTCCTTTTCAATTCTCTTATCTTCTTCGATAATCTCCTCATCAGTCTGACGAAGAATCTTACGACGAACATATTCAGCAGAATAGTATCTACCAACATAAGGATCTGCAAGTGATGCTAAATTCAACCTTTCAGTCTCTAATTCAGCTTCCTTCAGTTCTGCAAAGTGATTATCATACAAGAAGTCATATTGGATATGATCTGCCATCTTATCCCAATCTTCTGGAGTAATGACATTCTTAAGAAGAAGTTGTGTTCTCAACATGTCATTAAACATAGCTGAGAATCTCTTTCTCATTCTTCCAACAAACTTAGAGAATTTGATTTCATCTCTTAAGATTTCTGATGATCTACCAAGACTAAATCCACTACCTTCACCATCAATTCTGGTTTCTGGTACATTAAGTGATCTGAAAAGCTTTCTCTGGAAATAATTAATATCTGTAATTTCTCCAAGATTCTGACCACCTGGAAGAGTAGTAATTTCTGTTCCTCTACCGCCTTCACGGCGAGGTAACCAGAAATCTTCCATCATGGACATAAACTTCTTATCATCTCTAATCTCACCAGTATTGGCATCATAAACCAACTTGTTACGATATCTCATCATAACATCACGAAGATATTGCTCAGCCTTCATCTTAGGCAAGTTACCTACATCAATATAGAAGATTCTTCTTTCTGGTGCTCTTGATAATCTGTAAATAACAAGACTATCCTCAATCATCATCAACTGATTAAGAGGCTTAATAGCCTTATGCATCCATGAAAGAGTTGTCCCTTTATTTCTGTCTACTAATCCAGAAGTACAATAAGTAACTGAATCACGACTTAATTTGATACCTTTTTGTGGGCTATTACCACCACCATAGGTTATACTACCACCCTTATCAAATCCTTGAGGACTGTAAATAAAGTATTCTTCAAGTTCTGGAAAACTATAATTAGAAGGATTCTCTCTATCCTGACTATTCTCAAATCCTCTATTTTCCTTATTATCTTTCTTTAATTGGCGAATATAACGTATCTTAGATGCGTCAATATATCTCAATTCTTGAATCCCTTCATGGGGATTTTTCTGGTCAATTACCTTATTATAGTATAATCTACCATCAATATACCAATTTCTAAAGATTTCATGTGATTTTTTATCAAAATCTAGTAGTTCTAGGATGTATTTAAACTCCTCCCTAACTACTTTTTTGATATTATCACTAGCTTTTAAATTAGATAATTCAATATCTACTGGACTATCATTTGTATCTGATACAATAGCTTCGTTTACAATATCTTCAATAGCACTATCACATTCAGGATAGAGCGCCATCTGACGATATCTTCTTATTAAATCATTTTCTGTTTTATATACGCCTTCAATATCTACATACGAACCAAAAAACCCGGAGCTTACATAGTGTTCCGATCCATCCTGATTATTAGGAGGGACCGGAGACACAACACCGGGGGGAGTTTTTTCTGTATCCTCAATTGAGAAACCAAACAGTCTCGCCATATCAATTATCTGGAAGTTTAACTTCTACTATTTATCAGTTGATAGACTTCTCATTTCCAGAATCACCACTGGATTGACCAATAGTGAAGTACTGTACTTGGAATTCAACATCAAACTGTTCAACTTGATCTCCATTATCATAACTAAGAGCAATCTCTCCAATGTTAGTTGGGAAGATATCATACATCTTATAGGTTCTAAGAACTACACTTTCATCACCATCATTACCTGTGGCGTTAAGTGTAGCTCCTCTTCCAAGTTGTTGAACTTCAGCATCTGTCATATAGGCTCCAGGGTTGGAAACGCCAGTAGCATCATCCAACTTACTCATAGCGTTTGCCCACAATTCAAATGCGGTTCTAATATTGAAGTCTTCATCATTAATAACAGAAACTGTCCAAGGAGCGAATGTCCTGTCTCCAGCAACTTTAAGAATTCTTCCTCTAAAAGGAACATCTACATTAGCTACCGTAGAAGCTGGTAGAGTTGCTGATTTACATAGAAATTTAAAGCTATCATTTTCATCAGCTGTCCATGCATCTAATACAGATGATGGGAATGATGGAATAGAAACTTCAAATAAATTGGGGCGGGCGCCGCCACCAGATAATTTGGTTTTGAACGCCGATAGTGTTTTTGTTGCAGCCATTGTTTTAAGGTCCTCCTATTTTTTTAATATACTATCAAACAGTCCCTACAACTTCTTGGAATGCCACACCAGTTCTGGTAGCAACAAACGTAAGAGTAATGTAGTTAATCGACTTGGTTGGTTTCAGGAAAATGTCAGCCCTGAACTCATTGTTATCAATAATATCAGGAGTGTTATTTGTATTATCACAAACAATGTGATAATCATAAATTCCTCTCTTAGCTTGAACATCGCGTAAGTAAGGATCAACTATATTTACAAAGTTAGACCTTGTATTAACATCATTTAATTCAAATAGTTGGGAATTAGCGGCTCCCTCCAGTGCCTGTTCAACTGTAAGGAACAATTTTCTAACATTGATTCTATCAAATGCTGAAGCGTAACTTAGAGCTGTCTTATCACCATAAAGAAGAATACCACTTCCTCTCTGATTAATGATGGAATTAATTCTTGCTGAATAAAGAAGATCTCTCTGGTCTTTATTTGGATTGTATGCCAATTTAACAGCGTTATTCAAACCACCTCTTTGAACTCCAGCTGGTGAGAACCAAGGATAAGCATCAATACTTGTCCTTACCATCAATCCAGCCACGTCTCCATTACAAGGAACGTATCTAAACTCATTATTAAATCTATCATAGGTATACTTATAACCACTATCAAAAACAGCGTAAGATGAAGAAGATAGAGGACTATAATATCTTAGGAGATTATCAGTCTGAGTAGTTGTGTTTGTTACATTAACTACATTAGATCTATGAGGTGAAATACAAGCTACACAATCCTTTCTTCCTTCAGCAATTGAAATAAGAAGGTTTGCTTTTGCTTGAGATTGATCTTCATAAGCCAATCCAGGTCCCATGAGAAGATAATCAACAGCTATTTCATCTTTGTTGGAGAAGAGATTGTAGGATGTAGCTAAATCACCCAAATCAGCTGTCATTCCATTAGTGGCTGAATAATCAACACCACCACTCAAATTGTAAGTAACATTTCCAATACTACTGAATGTAACTCCCTGAGCATCTTGACCCCAAAGGCCAGATGATGTTGTTACTGGACCCCAAGAGTCTCCAGTAGCATCTGCGGTACTAAATCCAACAGCGGTTGGAACAGTTCCCCAATAGTTATCAGTAGCGTTAGATGGATTATATCCACCATAAATGTATTCTGAATTATTTGCTATGTAAGTCTTATAATAAGTCTTAGTAGGAGCGTCTCCATTAGCAGTTGCGTCATCAGCTTTAGAGAGGAATGTATGCTTCTCTAAAATGTTGCCTTGAATTCCAGTAATTGTACCAGTATCATCAACAATAACAGCGTGGAGTGAATCTCCTCTACCATCTCTAGTCTTAGAGAAATTACTACCAACTGGTTTAGATGCTATAGACTTCCAATAAACTGTTGAATTTGTTAATCCAAGAGTTTGTTGATCATACCAGTCAACAACTGATGTAGCTGTTTGAGTTGCATCACTAGCACCAGCACCTGTGTTGGTTCTGAATGTCATTACTGCATCAGATTCAAAAGATTTGGCTGGATCACTCTGTGCGTAATCAATCTTAGTTTCTGTAGCTCCGCCACCAACTGTTTCTACACGGGAAACAATCTTAACATCAATACTACTATTGGCTGCTACTGTTGATGTGGAAACACCTGTAATAATACCTTTTAGGTAACCATTAAATGTAGAAGTTGTTCCAGCTCCAGGAATAGTAACATTTGAAAGTGCGGCTGTTACACCATTACCAACAACACATCCAGCTCCAGACAGATCACTAGAACTAATTTTAATTGTTTGGTCTGCAATGTCATCAATGACACATACTTTTAAATTATTTGCCCAAGAACCAGGATTCTTTGAAGCCCAACTAAAATCAGTAGCAGTCTTGAAATTGGAATCATAATCATCAAAACTCTTAATTTTAACAGATGCATCTGTAGCACTACCTACACCAGCATTAGCGTTATTGAGTGAATCAGCATCAGTTCTCACTACCTTAAGGACTCCCCCATAAGATAAGTAAGAAGATGCTGTCATCCAATACTCATATTGCGAATCAGTTGAAAGTGGCTTACCAAACGTATTGATAAATTGTTGCTGCGTTTGAATATCAATAGCCTCATCAACAGGACCAATTTTAAATGGTCCAGCAATTGCGCCAATGTTATCAAGAACATTATCTGCCCTTCCGACTGTTAAATCAACCTCTCTGACGAGTACGCCCGGAGATAATTGAGGAGTCGCCATGTTTTTTTCCCCTAGTCTCAGTTTATCTAAGAATTATTTATTAAAACCTACCTTTACAAATAGTTCCACATATAATCCATTCCACCACCCTTATCTCCATACTCATCAGTATTCCATCTATCACCATCAGCATCAACAAAACTATCATCATCAAACCCATCACTGATGAATCCAAAAGGTGACATATCCTGCTCTATTTGATTTTTCTGTTCTTCATATAACCTTTTTCTAACATCCTGATCTGTAAGTTCTTTAAAGTAATCTTGAGCAACTAGCCAAGCATATATCACCAAACACATAGCTAAATCATCATGACATCCCTCTTCTGCTTCAAATGAATTATGTTTTTGAATGAATGTAGTCAATTCCGAGATTATCTCATAGTCATTGAAAAATAATTTATC
>Ga0115011_10001387_pt1 | contig 17426 bp, 8 predicted proteins | sample TroAtlMetagenome_2_FD_88705 | JGI IMG/M metagenome (GOLD analysis project Ga0115011, IMG submission 88705) | Marine eukaryotic phytoplankton communities from Atlantic Ocean - Tropical Atlantic ANT8 Metagenome | ecosystem: Environmental > Aquatic > Marine > Oceanic | place: Tropical Atlantic...
GAGGTATCTCCTGTAAACTCCATACCACATGTCTTATTCAGAACATCGTTAATTTCTGCTAATAATATTGGATCTGCCTTTAATTCGGACAAATCTTCTGAAAGATTACCCGCTGTTGATGCACAGGGAGTTATTATTTCTAGACCGAGCGCTTCAGCCTGTGCAAAAATTCGAGCATTTAGTGCTAATTGTAACTTTCTATTTGCTTGTCTAATTATTCCAGCACCACAACTTGTTGCACCTTCGAGATTTGTAAGTTTAATTCCCAATGATTTGGCCAGAGGAACCATAGAATCTGAAACTTCAGGAGAACCAGAATGGGCAACATTTCCTGGATGGTATGCATAATTTAACGCCATTAAAATCGACCATCCATCTCATTGAATATTGCTACCACTTCATGATGATTTTTCACTGATGAATTAAACTGACGAGGCATCTTTCCGAGTCCTGCCGGAGGTGCTACCAGTGCTAACATATCGTTAATCATCTTACCGCCAGTTCTAGTAAAACCAAGTACCATTCTAGCTGTAACTCCAGAAAATAGATTTCCAATTAAACCAACTGGCCCTAAAACCTGCCTGTACAATACCGTATCATTTACTTTACCGCTACTTTTGACAGTAACTGCATACCACCAAACATGTTTTCCATGACGTCCATTATACCCTGTTCTTGCTAAGGTTGATGTTTTACAATTTAACAGAGCGTCATGGATTATCGAACCTTTACCTTGCCTCCTGATTGAGGACAAATCTGTTTCTGCCTTGATTCCGTTTGGAGAATCGAGGAGTTTCTCTATTTCCTTCTTCTTAATAGGTGAAATACGAGGATCATTTCTTCTCGCCCAAGAATGAGAAATGATTGAAGGGCCTAAATATTCTTCTGAATGAGAAGTTGCATCTGATGAAGAATGAAGAATTGGATAACTGTGGATATCAGTAATTGAATGAAGTTCAGAAGCGATAAGTGGCAGCATCGAACCAAGAGCCCCTTGAGGGGTACTCAATCCCTTTCTAGTTACAGATACCATCCAAGGCTTACTTGCCTCTCTTTTCGTCTCAAGCGCCCAATAATCAACAACTAAATCTCTAATCACTTCAAAACCACTGAGCGGTTCTATTCTGATACTAATTCCACCATCACGAATTGGAGCAGCTAAATCCAACCTAAGATTACCGGGTAGTACATGCCTACCATTTACTGTAATGGCAGTAGTTGGATCATCTACCGCGCCATCTCTGAAAGTTAAGGAGCCTTCTTGAGTACTCTTCAGGATTCTGAGAACTTCGAGAATAGACATATGACCAGGTAATGCACAAATCCAGGTGTCTTTGCCAGTTGTCGAGGATGAAGGATCATATCTGAAAATACTAATTTCCGCCCTTATCGATTCAGACTTGAGATTCGGAACTGTAAAACCATCTTCTCCGGAAGCACCTGCTGAGTCAGATGAAATTGAATCTTTTATTGCTTGAACCATTTCTTCATGGAACAGACCTTCCCCGTCCACTGCTGCCATTGAAGCAAGAGCTTCTTCAGCCCATTCTTGAGATATCTTGTCATAGTCTACGTCACAATCTACTCTATCAACCAGTCTTTTTGCCCCTAATTCTTCAAATCTTTTGTCCCATTCTTTACCTGATTCACAGAACAACTCATACGATGTATCTCCAAGTGCCAGAACTGAGAAATAAACTCCATTTAGTAAACCAGGAGATGCAGATACTGCTGTCTTCCACAATTCCTCAGCATTATCAGGTTGCTCACCTTCGCCCCACGTAGAACAGATAATCAAGACTCTCTTCTTAGAAGATAATGATGATAGATCAAAGCCATCCATATCTGCAACTACAGCATCTAAACCATAATTAGTAGCCTGTTTTGCAAATTTTGCTGCTAGACCTTCCGCGTTCCCTGATTGAGAGCCGAAGAGAATTGTCATTGAACGGTCGCCTTCTGTAGAAATTTCAATCGACGAGTCTGAACTTTTCGACTCGGGTTCTGCCTTATTCGATGCATTTCCAGAAGCATTGCTTTTTACTTCTTCAACTAAACTTTCTTGGAATACTCCTGAATCATCTACTGCACCCATCCTTGCAAGAGTTTCATCCATCCACTCTTTAGCAGGAGTTTCGTAATCAACATCACAATCTACACGTTGATTGATTCTGAAGCCACCCTTAGACTCTAACCAAGAATCCCATTCTTTACCTGACTCGCAAAATAAATCGTATGAAGAATCACCCAATGCTAGTACTGAGAAATTCACGCCTTCCATCGAAGGGGAGCCCTCAGCATTTGCTGAGACCCATAGGTCCTCGGCATTATCTGGTTGTTCCCCTTCTCCCCAAGTACTACAACAAATCATTATTCTTTTTTGCCCAGCCATATCGCTAATTTGGATTTCATCCATTCCCCTTACTGTTGCTTCAAGTCCGTATTTAGATGCCGCTTTTCCAACTTTAGAAGCAACATCCTCTGCGTTACCAGATTGAGAGCCAAACAGCACTAGTAGAGAACGAACGGTCGACATAGATACACCTATACCACTCGGGGCAATACTTCGACCAATCGACGATTATTGAATGTAGCGTGTTGAAGAGATAGAATTAAGCCAGTGAGTAGTATTACTTACATCCCCATTCCATCGAATTCTCCGCCATCCATTGGACTGGAAGCTCTACTAGAAATTACATCATCAATTCTAAGAATCATGACCGCAGTTTCGGTAGCAGATTGGATTGCTTGGTCGACTACTCGGCTAGGCTCGAATACCTTGCTACTGGCCATGTTAGCTACACCACCTTCGTAAACATTTACTCCGAACTCTGATTTCCCTTCAGAATGTGCTTTCCTCAGATCTATTATAGTATTCACAGGATCTAGTCCTGCGTTCTCAGCTAATGTCCTCGGTATTACTTCTAAAGCACCTGAAAAGGCTTCAATAGCCATCTGTTCTCTGCCTCCAATTCCTTCAGCATATGACCTTAATGATCTACTAATCGCTGCCAATACAGAACCTCCACCTGTCAAAACTGATCCGTCTTCATAGGCTACTGCTACTACGCCAATTGCATCATCGAATGCACGATTAATTTCATCAATAACGTGTTCAGTGCCTCCTCTTAAAAGAACCGAAACGCTCTTTGCATCTTTGCATCCAGTAATAAAAATCATATCTGACTCACCTATTTTACGCTCGTCGACTTTAGATGCATAACCTAAATCATCAGAAGATAAGTCGTCAATATTAGTAATTATTTTCCCACCTGTTGCTTTGGAAAGTGCCTCCATATCACTTTTCTTTGCCCTTCTTATTGCCATTAAACCTGATTTTGACATGTAGTGTTGAGCTAAGTCATCAATTCCTTTTTGACAAATTACTACATTTGCACCAGATGATTTAATGGTTTCAACTAAAGATTTGAGATAGGATTCTTCTTCGTCTAAAAATTGAGACAACATATTTGGATCTGTAATCTGAATCTTAGCATCTACTTCTGTCTTCTTTACTTCTATTGCAGAATTTATTAGTGCTATATTAGCATCATTAACTACCTTGGGCATACCTGAATGTACTCTTTCTTTATCTAAAATAATACCATCAACCAATGTACTGCTACCAATTGAACCGCCTTGTTTCTTTTCGACTTTAACATCGTCAAGATCTACAACTGTATCGCCGTCAACTTCCTGAGCAACCGATTGAACTGCTCTAACACAGATATCCGCTAAGAATTCTTTTACTGCTCCAGCACTCTTACCAGTCAATGCAGTCTTAGCAACTTCAGTTAACATTTGCTCGTTTATCTCAAGAGAATGACTCTCAATTAACTCTGCAGCTTTTTCTGCAGCTAAGCGGAATCCCTCACAAATCACTGTAGGATGTACATTCTGATCAATTAAGTCTTCACTTCTTTTCAATAATTCTCCAGCAATTACAACAGCACTTGTGGTGCCATCAAAACAATGCTGCTCCTGTGTTTTAGCAACTTCAATTATCATTTTTGCGGCAGGATTTGTAATATCCATTTGCTTTAATATTGTAGCCCCGTCGTTTGTTATTACTACATCGCCCATTCCATCAACCAACATTTTGTCCATTCCTTTAGGGCCTAGTGTAGAACGAACAGAATCTGCTACTGCCTTAGCCGCGGCAATGTTATTGCTCTGAGCGGAACGTCCGCTGGTTCTTTCAGTGCCTTCTTTTAGAATAAATATTGGTTGTTGTCCATTGTACATTAGAAATCAGCCACCTGTATCGGGATTCGGGCCACTTAAGAGACCCTCATAAGGCCTCCCACAACAAGTTGAAATCAAAAAACTAAGATTTAAGATTCATTCTGCTGATCAATCCATGCTTGGCCATAATGTATCCATTGTTCCATAGTCCATCCCTCAGGTAGACCTGCCTCTGGTATCTCAGGCACTCCTGGCGGCAATTTTTCTTCTTCAGGCTGTGATTCTTCCACAGAAGATTCTGTCGAAGGTAGAGGGGGCGGAGGTTGTTTGAATATTTCTTCAGAACCACCATACATTGAATTTGCAACTTTATCTTCCGAAGGTAATTCAGGAGCAGTTGGTAAAGTAGTTGGATTGAAATTATTTCCTTGAGTGTATTCATAATCATCAAAGGTTGAAACTTCTTCTAAAGGAGAAGATGCACTGCGCATTATTCTGAAAGTTGCTACTAAAACAGCAGCTAAAACTACCAGGCCAATTAATATGAAAAGAATATTACCCGCTAAACCAGCATAATCGCCTGCATTAGTTCCAGTTTCTACTGGATCTATTTTGAACATCTGAATACTAGCAGACATAGAAACTTTGTCGATATCTCCATCAACATTTAGAGGTAACTTGAAGACCTCAGAGTTATTATTCAGATTTCTTAAATTTTCATCAGTAGCTGTTAAGAATACAGTAATTTCTCTCGTTGATTGGGCTTCTAAGACGAAGTTTTGATCACCTGTATCAACTCTAGCGTCAACTATATTGTAGAAAATATTGGAGTTTCGATCAATATCTGCTCTTAACAACTGAGCATCTGTTGGATGCTCGTTCCTTACAGTGAAAGTGATCTCGATATCATTCCCTCCTTCTCTAATTTCAATTATGCCTGGAGGGGTTAGAGTAATCCAACCTTGAGCGCCTACTTGGAAGTCAGCATTACCTGTCCCTGATACAGGAGAGCCGGATACCTGAGAGAGAACACTGGTAGCTGTCATCGAAATTGTTCTATCACCAAAGGTTATAGAACTAAAAGAATATCTTACAGTTAGGTTATGCGAATCACCAGGAAGAATATATGGAGTCTTACCATCATTAAGCCCTACAGCAGATGCGGAAACATCAGAAAAATGGTCAAAAGATATTTCGAAAGAATCTGCAACATTCCCTCTATTCCAAATACGCCAATTGACAGTTCTAGGGTCGTCTCCACCACGGAAGACCTCGTCTAACATATCTAAATCTTCAACTTCAACTAAATTTGTTTGCGGAACCGTCAATAAAATCTGAGAGGACATTTGATAATCAGAATTTAATTTACTCGTGGCTGTGAAAATTATTGAATAAGTTTCATTCACAATCCCATAAGGCATTGGAAGAAGCATGGTCACTGTTGCATCACCACCGAATGGATCAATCTCAAAAGTTTGTTCAGTATTCATTTCCAAACCTAATTTCCAATCTGCTTGAATGCTCAAATCAAAGGATTCTGGAGAATTACCATTATTCACCAGTCTAATCTCTATTAGTCTCAAAGAATTATCAGCAGGAGCTACTAGGTTAGAAACCTCTGGTTCTATCACTAAATCAGAATAAACAGGGACTACTACATTCACCTGCCATTCTGCAAGATATTGAGCAGGAGATACACCAGAGGCAAGCAATGTTACAGGATATGTCCCAGGAGATACTTGAAGAGGCGCTGTGATTACAGCATCGATTACAATATCATCACTTAAGGCTAGTTCTAGTGTCGAAACCTCTGAACCATTGTAATACCATTTGATGTCAGCATTGTCAATCCAGTTAATATCAGGGAATGCTGCATCAAAACTCCATGTTGCTATTTGATTGCCCGTATTCTTGAAAGACATTGGGATTACACCGCTTGCTCCGGGCTCTAAAGTTGCAGCAGGATTCTGTAACGAAACCTGTCTCAATTTACTTGAGTAGGCAGGCATAACGGAAACAGGTAGGCTAACATATTCTTTAGTAATATTAGTAATTCCATCATTTACCCAAACATCCCAATATAAGTCTTGAACACCTGAGGCATCAGGTATTGTAAGGTTAAACCAAGTATCCATATAACTCAGTGCAGGGATTACCTTCGTGATTACATAATTATCATGATCTACAGGATTATTTGAATCAATTCTTAATGGGAAATCATACATCCATGAACGATTTGTAACTTCAGTATAGAGTCTCAAAGTAATATCTACATATCCATTATTCTTGATATTGCAATATAGAGAAGGTGGATTTGGATCAGATGGAACTACCAAGTAAGAGTTAGGTAGTGGATCGTTGCAATCAAAATCTAAAGTATATTGAGGTACCTTCTGAATAGCAAAAATAATGAATGAATCAATTTGTATCCCTTGACTCGCAAAAGAACTATTTGAATCGAATTTGAAGGCTAAAGTATACTCAGCAGATGAATGAACTTCAGTCATATTCCAGACTAACTGAGTCCATTCGCCAGTGGTTGGAAGAGATTGGGAAGAAAAATTGTAGAATTCTTTAATCCCACCTGAGTCGGCTTCAATTCTCATTTCATCACCTGCAGCCATTTCCCCCCATGCATTTGTCACTAATTGGATAGTTAAGAAATCAAAACCTTTGAGTCGAATCTTACAGAAATTATTCCCATAATTAGAACTTACTGCAGAATCAAGAGTTCCTAGCCCTAGCCCATGACCTGGTTCATTACAATTATCGAATGGAGTAAACCATCCCCACCAAAGTCTATCATGGCGGTTACTAGCATAATTAGCCCCTGGACGAGAAACTCGCCAATGATTCTCTCCTTCCTCACTGGATGAATTTTCCATTCGCCAATGACCAAAACTATCAGGATCTGAAGATAATTGACCTGAAGAATCGTATCCTGCACCTACCCAAGTAGGTACATTTGCTTGAAGTTGATTTGTGCAATCAATAACATTGTCTCCATCAACGTCACCACAGAAACCATTTTCCATAGGATCATTCCACATTGCGACAGGGATATAACGGTCTAATTCATTATTTGATTCTGTATCGTCAGCCAATCCGCCATCAACTATACCTCTTAGAATAATTCCACCTACTAGATATCCATTCTCATCTAATGCACTGTGAGCAGAACTCGGAGTCCAAACAAAACTTGCTTTCAAAGACTGGAAACCTGAAAGAAGCATACTTACGTTATATTCCGCTATCATAAATCCAACAGGGTGCCAAATCTGAAGATAACCCTCAGCAGCTGCTGGTTGACCAGAAGAGCCTGCTTGTGTATAAGTCACATTAATTTGAATAGTTTCATCTCTCATGATATATTCAGCTATTGAGCCATCTGGCTGTGTCCACTCCTTAGCGTCTCTTGTTTGATTTCCAATTTCTATTGATGTTATCTCAAAATCAATCAAGGATTTAGGCCCTATATCACCACTATTTTCATTTTCCTTTAATTCTGAATCAACAAATAAAGGAGATAAACTCATCATAATCAAAATTGACAACACAAAGATTGGAGTTAGCATACGCATGATTAACAAGTCCATTCGGTACAGAAATCGTGTAAGAAGGTTGGGGGTAAAAGTTTGTGACCGATTCAACTGATAGCAGTAATGAAAAAAAGAAAATCCCGTTGAAAACCATACCTAATGGTAAATTACCAATGAAGGACTTATGCATTAATTGAGTTGCGTGCAGACCATGGAAGGTAGAGCCAGTCTTTCTCATAGATTAGGATTAGCACTAATTTTGCTTATCCAAATTACAATTATTCCGATAATTGGTTTCTCCCTTACATATCTAATAGACATCGATAGAGAAAATTTTGGCATTTCTATAAGAGCAGAATTATTCTACTGGATTATAGTCTCGGGATTGACTTATGGAATTATATGTCTCGCATTGGCACTAATCATTGGAGGTTACCGACCTTCACCTGTTGTTGAAAGAGGTGGTTGGATAGCTGCTGTTGGACTTAGTAGAAGGAGGTATGACCCAGAACTTATCGATAGAGCCAAAATGGCTGCTTATTCTAGCCCTTATGGGAAAATGAGTAGATTAGTTGCAAACAGAATAAAAAGTGATCAATCTGAATTGTTTGCAGTGCATGGAGGATTACAATTACTTGCAGTGCCATCACAAGTGCTACTAATTGCAATCCCACTAATAATCATGGAAGGCATTCCTGAAAATCTGATTAGAAAAGACAGTGCATTCGAGTTAGGCATGCTCGGATATATTATCGGTTTATGGATTTCATTTAGAGTACAACCAATTATTTCTTCACAATTTGTTGGATTCGCTGCAATGTTTAGAAAAATCCTATGGAGAATAACAAAAATTTCTTGGATTCTACCTGTAATTATCTTATGGGCGTGCGCCAGAGCGATTCTTCAGTTCTCATTAACATCATTAGGAATTGATATTTCACAATGGCATGATGTTCAATTGGAAGGCGTGATCTTAAATTTTGTAGCGCCAGAAGCAAAGGTTCCAGAAACTGCAATTATTGATTTCTTAGTGGCAATATCTGTATTACCGATGGCAGCATTCACTACTATCAGCGTATTAGGTGGCTCAAATGGCCTTTCACCTTGGATGAAGAATAAAGAAGATGATTTAGAAAACCTATCTCAACAGAGTCTCCCCGAACCTAGACAAGATGATGAAGAAAAGTCACAATATGAAAGTAGAAATGATGTAGAGGAAACAGAAAATGATCTTAATTCTAATGAACAAAAAGACGATGAAGATGGAAGAATGATTGATGTTCCGTTCGATTTATTTGATTAATTATTTACTGGGAAAAATTTCTCAATAATTACATTTAGAATTATCCAGCCATTCGATAAACAAAGAGAGAAGGCAATAGCATTGGGACCTTGTAGATACAAAAATAATGAAGAAAAGATGAATGCTGCGATACTAGCGTAAAGTACATCCTTAAGTAAAAACCAAGAGAGAATTAAGGTTACTATTCCAGAGCCATAAGAAAGAAAAATACTCATATTAACGCCTAAATTAGTTTAGAAATAATTTCTTCGACTCTATCCATTCCTCTAGAGATATCTTCTTGACAAATAGTGTAAGCAAATCTGAGATGACCTTCTCCTGCATCTCCGAAAGCAGTCCCTGGTGAGCATAGAACACCTCCTTCTAACATCTTCATAGCCAGTTCTTCACTTGTATAACCTGGAATATCAAACTTTGGAAATACATAAAATGCACCAGTTGGGATATTACAAGAAACATTCGGCATTGAATTTAATCTATCACAAATCAAATCTCTTCTCTTTTTGAACTCTGCACACATCTCTGCAGGGTAATCACTAGCTTTTTCTAGAGCTTCTAGTACAGCATATTGCATAGCATCATTGCTACAAGCAGTAACATAATACTGCATTTTAATCAGCTGCCCCATTGCTTCCAAATCGGGAGATAACAAATAACCAATTCTCCATCCAGTCATTGCAAAGGTCTTAGAAAAAGAGTTAATCATAATCACTTTCTCATAACCTGCACCTAGAAATGAGACGTGTTCAGAGTCATAGACTATTTTATCATAAACCTCATCTGTAATTAGCCATAAATCATTTTCTTTAGCGAATTGAACAAGATTGTCCCTTTGTTCTTCAGTAACATTCCCTCCTGTTGGATTACTAGGGAAATTGTAAAGAATTGCAATCGTGTTTTCATTAACACGTGATTCTAAATCTTCAATTGTAGGCACGAAGCCATTTTCAAAATGGCAGGGATACATATTTGCCTCCCCTCCACAAAGGACTACATCTGTCGGATATAAGGGAAAGTACGGTTCTGGTATCAATACATTATCTCCAGGATTAACTAATGCGAGGAAAATGTCCAATAATGCATTCGTTCCACTCATAGTGATACATACATTTCTCTCGTCCAATGTTGAATCTCTATGATGCCATGTTTGAGCCACCTTTTTCCTTAACTCAGGAAGACCTGCTGTAGTAGTATATTTGTTTCTACCATCTTCCATTGCCTTCGAAAATGCCTTTATTGCTAATTGGGGGGGTTGAAAGTCAGGCTCCCCTAAACCAAACTGTATAGCATCATCTCCAGCAAGATCAAACATCCGTCTAAAACCTGTCGGACGGATGCTATTTGCTCTATCTGAGAAGCGCACCATGACCTCCGGACATATGCACCGAGATATGAAAGGAGTGTATTGTAGACTTCCATTATTCTATGATTTCTGCATCTATAGGATTATTATTCTCAGTGCTTGGAAAGAATAATAAATCAGAAAATTTTGTAACATAGCCCAATCTAATTGATAAAAATATAGATAACCAAACAATGCCAATAATTGCGACTAAAATATATATCATACCTGAAAAATCATACGAAGAGGATTTATCGCCTTCACTTTCAAATTGAACAACGACTGGAAGAGATTGTTGAAGTGATGAAAATGCGACCACTTCTAATGTGTGAGTGCCCATAGAAAATTTATTTGCATCAATTTCAACGTACCATTCAAAAGGAGTTATCGGACCTACTTCAATTATTGAGGAATTAAAATTGGCCATTATCCAATCTCCTCCATCTATTCTGAAATTAACTGATTCTACTGAACCTGATGTACTCCAAGAATGGCCTGTTAATTTGACAGTATCAGTATCATTAAATGAAATTAAATGATTTTGGATACCTGGATCTATTAATTCAGTAGTGCCAGATTCTTTAATATGAATGGCCATCAAAGTTGCAGCATATGCATCAACCATACCAAAACCAAAATCCCTATTCCAATATGGGTCGACATCTGGAAGACTTGGTTCACCTCTCCTCTCCGAAGTTTGTTTCAAGATTTCTTTAAGTTGCATTGTGGTCAGATTCTCGTTTGCTTCCCAAACAAGTGCCATTACTCCTGAAACAGAAGGTGTTGCATAAGAAGTTCCTGAACCTCGACCAGTGTATGAATTATCAGATGCATCATTGAATAAATTTGAACAGCCACCACTAGTGACACAACCTTCAGCTTGAATTATATTAGATCCAGGGGCACTAATCTCTGGTTTTAGCTCATTAAGAGGATTCCCATCACCATTATCCTTTCTTGGACCGCGAGAAGAATAACCTGCAATCGTATCATCCTCACGATTTACTGTATTCAGATCATCAGTAGCTCCGACAGTAACAGATAAATCAGAAGAACCCATTCCTGAAAGGCCATCATTATTCGGACCATCATTTCCTGCCGCTACAGAAACAATAATTCCTTCAATCATAGCTTCATCTAGAATACGACTATGCATATCAGAACCATCTGAACCACCATTTTCATGACTTGTTATACCCCATGATAACGAAATTATATCGATCCCATGATATTCTTCTGAAACGCCAGGCCATGCATCATCATGATGATCTATCACCCATTGGAGGCCATTCATTGCAGATTCATAAAACTCCTGCTCTAGAAGATAATTCTCAAAAGGTCCCGCACCTACATCGGTTCCAATTCTTATGTCTACCAAAGTTGCATTGGGAGCTGCTCCATAAAATTCCGATTGACTGCCATCAGCCTCTATACCAGTTGCACTAGCCATCCCCATACATGCAGTACCATGCTGATTACCGTCATCTGGGTCGAAAGAACCATCATCTTCTCTAAGTGGATTTGAAAGGAGGCAGGTTGGATCGGTGTGGACATAACAAACTGCATCATAACCTGCAATAAATTTATCGCTAAGACCGGGGTGTTCATTATCTACTCCAGTATCAACTAGTGCGATATTCATACCATTACCACTAACACCTAAATTCCAGGCACCTAGAGGGTACTCAGAAGAATTCTTTGCTTTGACTGAAGGTGTCTGTATATCACCATAAAAGACAACTGAACCATATCTTTCAATCATAACAATTCCATCAAGATTGGAAATTTCTTCTATTTTCTCCACAGAAACTCCTCCAATTAATAATGCATCAACAGATGGTAACTCTAGATTGACATTTATGCCCAATAATGAGAGAGATTCGATATCAGATTTCATTACATCTCGAGAATATGATAAACCAAGATTTACTATTCCCGTTTCGTCAACAAGAGAATCGTGAACTCCATCTCTATCTGTGTCTAACATAGTAGTCTCCCACCAAGGAACTGAATCATCCCAGGGAATTGTTTCTTGTATTGGAATATCAGTTGTTTGGCCGGAATTAATTATTTGAAAGCCATCAGAATAGTTATTGTAATCATCTCCTTCAGCAATACTTCCAGTTAAAGGTGTTAACAGTAACAATATGAGTAAAATTGCGACGACTCCCCTTTCCATGAGTTAGGGCAAGTGTAATTTGTCCTTCAAACCTACCCCTTATCGTATCGCAATTGGAACTATGATTTTGAAATTAAGTGGTGGGGGCACTGGGATTTGAACCCAGATCAGCGGGTATCTTCCGCTTAGCGTGCACTTGGCAATTGCACGCTCTCGGGTTGCGACGGGTCAGTGCTCCAGTTGGTCATCAATACCATCAGATCACTTATTCGTCGTCATTCCCGTGCAACTGGAGCCCGCTGTACTACCAAGTTATACTATACCCCCAAGGGTAATCCTACGAAAGACACTGCTCTTATGATGCTCTCGGTGCGCTGTCTTCAAAAATAAGAATTAATTTTACATTATCATCAAAGGCCCAGCAATTATACTGAATAAAACCCATGTTCCAAGAATGGTACATGTTAAGCCCCATGCACGTGGCCTTAGACCAACACTCAGTGAGCCCAAAATTCGTGTGAAATCTCCGACTAAAGCTAAACTTGTTCTGAAAATCACTACCACCAATCCAGCCATAAACATGTAACCTAAGAAAAATATAATACAGATTAATATTCCAATTAATCCTGACCTTGCAACTGCACCTATAGCTTGGGGTATTGTACTTGGTGCTCTAAGCCATAATAGCCATGCAACCCAGAGACCTAAATACATATCATCTAAGAATTTATTTTCTTTCCACCATAATCGATACGGTTCGGGCAATTTAGAATAAAATACTCCTCCAATAATTTCTATTTCTTTAATACCCCCTCTAAATAACATCGAAAGACCATGATAAATAAGTATCAGACTTATTATAATTTCAATATAAATCCAAAACGAACCTAATCCTAATATTGACAATATCGATACAGGTAATGCCCACAAAGCAAAACCCACACTTGAAGAATATAATGTAAGAGCTAAACCGGCTCCAGGTATAAGTGGAGAATCCGGAATCTCATATTTTCCACCTCTGGGCATCGCTAAGACTACAAGAGGGAGGAAGGTAGTTCCAAAAATCAGACCTATCAAATCTAGAGGCAGATTTCCTGAACCAAGATAGGAAGCCTCGACTGCATCTTCTATTGATTGGGAAGACATAGTTCCAGGCCTCCAAGATGATATGAATCCTGCTGAGTCAATCACAAAAACTGAGTCCGAAGCTCTGCTAGGAAATGATTTACCTACAGATGAATCAGGATTGTCAATAAGAACTGGCCAACTTCCATTAATCTGATCTACTAATTTATCTAAATCTAGACTATTGACTCCTTCTCCTGTTGCAATTTGAATAAACGCAACATCATCATCAATTACTTTCTGAGCAATTTCGAAATCAACTCTCTGAATTTCAGCATTTGGAGAACTCGGAGTGAAGAGGCCAATTACTATGGCATCATGATTGGATAATAAATCACTAAATTCTACTAAATTTTGTGACTCGCTATGTTCATACAATGAGAAGAAGGGAGATGCTCCCTCAAACCTCGGTTCTTCAGCATCAATGTCTGGTAAATCCATTGCAGGACCTAGGGTTGTTAATGCTAATAACAAAATAACACCATATGCAGGTAAAGGTAGTAGTGCTTCTTTCATAGATATTCCAATCCAAAAGATAATACTTAGAGGAATCAAAATAGCAGCCCAGGTCCCATTTAATAGAGATGGTTCTGGTTCTAAGACTTGAAACCTAAGAACTCCGATTAAGTCACAGGTTTCCCCCGGATCTTGATCTGACAATTTGTAACAACTATCAACCATATACTTTCCAGGAGATAATCTATTTTGAGATGACCAAGTTAAAACAGTACGATTAAATTCATCAACTCTTATTCCATGTGGAGACTCAAAATGATCTAATCTAGTGTCTTCATCGGCATTGCCGTGAATCATATCTTGCCATTCAACAGGTCCAATTACCTCTAAAACTTGAGATAGATAAAGATCATTCCCCCAGGGCGAATTTGGTGTAAATTCTACTCTTATTATTCCATTAGGGTCAACTGTTTGATCTAATTCAGGAAAAATTAATTCACCTTTAAATTCTATTCCTGTAGTCGCATCATAAGTATCCCACCACAAAACACCTGTCTGTGCACAGTCATGTATTACATCAATCCGTAATCCAATTAGATCGCCCTTCTGAAGACTTACATTGATGTTATTAGCATCAATTAAAAATTCATGAGCTAATGTGAAAGATTCTTCCATCACTATAGAATTAGTTTGAGCGTCTGAAAGAATTTGATTATTCCCTAATGTGAGCGAAACAGAGAATTTTGTTTCGGAACCCAAAGGAGAACCCGGGAGGACATTTGTAAACTTACATCCATCATTTGCAACATCTAAAGATGCAAAAAGATGAACAGTAATATTGCCATTAAACTCTAAATCTTCCATTATCGGTGCTGATTGAATATCAATCAAATTTGTTGAACCAACTGTTTTCTGGAAATCTATTGAACCAATAGGCTGACCAGTCAAAGAACTCCAATTATTATCTAAATATGGAGAGTTTGCCTCGCCTTTTAGGAAAAGCCGATGGCTTTCGGGTTTTTCCCATTCTATTCCCGGGCCATCAGGAGCTATGATCTGCGCCGAAGAGATACTAATTAGAGATATGAAAAATAATGAAATAATAGATAATGATAGAAATGTCTTACTTGACTTTCTGCCACTCATGCCCATGCCAGCACCTATTATTACTCAAAGTCAACGCTAATTAGTTCATAGGAATTGATAATAAAAAATAATCGCCATAAGTGAACCAGAAAATGTTGCAAGGAAATTTACACTGTGTTTTCCAAGATAACCTCGATTCTCTAACACCGCCCCTAATAGCGAATCAACTTGGCATCCGAGCCACCCAATTATTGACAAGAATAATAATAGTTGTATTTCAGAAATTTTCGAATCTTCAGGAGAAAAAATTACTCCGACAATTGAAATGATAATTGCACCGAATAATGCTGCCACAGTACCTGTTGGAGACATTCCTCCATTAGTCCCTGCGGGTACAGATTGCAAAGTAGTGATGCTTCTAGTCCTAATATCTAGTGAGCCGATTTCGGAAGCCAAGGTATCAGATAAGGCTACAGAAATACTTGCTATGGCTGCAAAATAAATCCATTCTTCTCCCGGATAAAAAAAGTTGTATATCGCCACTATTGAAACTGCACCGCCATTAGCAAGAACATTTTTCCAACCTCTAAGTCCTTCATTTGCCTCTTCTAAAGAAAGTAATTTCTTCTCATCTAACTTCCATTTTGTAGCAGATGACCCTATTACAAGGAATGTTAGTAGAGCAATTAACCAAGTCCAATGCCCCATTAACGATACTGTTAGACCTGTGAATGTGGCTGCAACTAATCCACCATTATCTAAGAGATCTCTTACTTTTGAAAGTACCAATAGAGCCAAAACAAGGCCAATAGAAATAAGTTGGTCGTCGCCTATGTCCATGGTTATTCCAATCTTCCTGCGTCGAGGGGGGGGTCATCAAAGATTCGGATGAACATATGAGATAATTGTTAGTTACTAATGTCTGAGATTGTACTGATTCCTCTCATAAGCAAAGAAGATACAAAAAGAACAATAATTACTAGGAAAATAATCCAAAGTAGTGTGAGTAAAATAATCGCGTCCTCACTTAGTCCGATTATTATACCGATTTCTCCTAGGATTATTCCTGAACCATTCCATAGTGAATGCCCAGCAATCGCAATTAGGAGACCTAGAATAATTGATTTTGGAGGGATTATTTTCAATTTTGGCTCAGAATTAGATTCTTTACCTTCTTTTCCGGAAACCATAATAGAACCATTACTATAAATTTGTTCTGGTAATATCCACCACATTGGATTATTATCGCCAATTAAGGAAGTAGAAATCTTTTCAGATTTATCGGCAGAAACGGTCCAACTAACCTCATCAGAAGGTTTTTTGGCCTCTTCAAGAGCTGTCAACATAGTATACTCTGGACCATCAAATCCTGATACATCACCATCCATATCGACATCAATACCTATACTCTCAATTAGATCCATTGATTTAGATGAAAAACTCTGAATTAAGAAAATAATTTTGGCTTTATTATTAGGATCACTGACCCACCATCCTAACGCAGCACCGCTAAATGAGGTCCAAACTGCATGCCCGGGAATAGAACCAATTCCTCTGATTAATGATGTGATGAATAAGCCAGTGAATCCTCCACCTATATAGGAGGAAAAAAGATAACCGAAATTTTCAGATATAGCAAATCCTAATCCAACAGTGAAACCAACTTGGAAACCGGTTTTAGGGCCTTTTATTGAAGAAATAAAGCATAACACTGCTAAGAACTTGAAAATCTCTTCACCTATAGGGGCACTTAAAGTATAAATTATAAATTCTTCAGTTCCTATTGACCAAGAGGAAGGGACTAAGTTTGGAGTCAACCAACTATTAATTAAAATTGCAGGAATTCCTGCTGCCATTCCGGCTATTAACCATGACTCTGCATCTCTCAAACGAGTAGGGAGGCCAATCCAGGAAGTTGATGATGCCCACCAAGCATAAACTGGAATTGAAAATAAAATTAGAGTCATCGGCAAGGCCATAACCAAGGAAAGAATCAAACCCAAATCTCCACCTATTATCTCAATTATTGCTATCACAAAAGAAATGCAAAGGCAGATTGCAAAAATAACCCATATCCAAAATGAAGGTGGCGTATCAATTATAGAATCATCTCTAACAAGAAATCGACTCATTTTCGTAGGATTAGGGGTCTGAATTGAACCGCCCTCAGGAATTGGATGAGCATACATGCCACTCTCATCAGATGTTAATAATCTAACTTCGATTAGTTTGGGACGATGTAGGAAAATCAGAAAACCAATACATGGGAAA
>Ga0115011_10001392_pt1 | contig 17407 bp, 26 predicted proteins | sample TroAtlMetagenome_2_FD_88705 | JGI IMG/M metagenome (GOLD analysis project Ga0115011, IMG submission 88705) | Marine eukaryotic phytoplankton communities from Atlantic Ocean - Tropical Atlantic ANT8 Metagenome | ecosystem: Environmental > Aquatic > Marine > Oceanic | place: Tropical Atlantic...
ATAAACAGGAATCTTTTTATTGTTTAAAAGATTAAGAATTGTTTGTGGGATAAGTTTTTCCTTATGCTGTCTTGGCCCATAATTATTAGAGCAGTTTGTAATAATTGTAGGAAGACCGTATGTATTATGGAATGCTTTTACGAAGTGATCACTAGATGCTTTAGATGCGGAGTATGGATTTCTAGGATCATAGTTTGTTCTTTCTGTAAATGACCCAACATTAATAGATCCATACACTTCATCTGTGGAGATGTGCATGAACTTCTCAACTCCATACTTCAAAGATGCGTTTAAAAGATTAACTGTTCCTACAATATTAGTGCGAATAAATTCAGAACAATCTTTAATTGAATTATCTACATGACTTTCTGCTGCAAAATGAAAAACAGTTTTAATATTATGGCGTTTAAAAATACTTTCTACTACTTTTTCATCAGCAATGTCTACCTTATGAAAGTGTGCCAATTCAGGAACATTATGAAGATTACCTGCATAGGTAAGTTTATCAATACATATCACTGGCACATAAGAATTAACTAATGTATGAAGGAAATTACTTCCAATAAATCCTGCGCCGCCCGTTACTAATACTGTCATTTCTCTTCGTACTTATCAAGGATCGTAGGTGAATACTGTTCAGGAACATTACCCTGAAACTCCTCTTCTCTTTTCTTTGTCTCCAGTCCAAACACTCTATTTCTTAATTCTGTAGAAGAATAATTATGCTGTCTCTTATGATAGTGAATTTCAATTCCATTGTCAACACAGTATTGTTTACCGGTAAAGTCCCTATCTTTATATTCTTCACTTAAAAATCTAATGTCAATAGTCTGAGTCTTGATCATGTTTAGAAGATCTTCTTCTGTCTCATACACAAGAATCTCATCTACATATTTACAACCCTGTAACTGAACATATCTCTCATATACACTCTGTGTGGGTTTATTCTTGATCCCCGGTCTATCAATTGTAGGGTCAACTTGTAGAGCTACAATAAGCCAATCACATAAGTCCTTTTCCATCTTTAACATTGTTACATGACCCGCATGAAACAAGTCAAAAGAACTGCACTGAAATCCTATCTTCATTTTACTTTTTCTTTGATATAATTATATACAAAAAAAGCGGTTGTTGTCAACCGCTTTGAAGGTCTTTACATGCACGCCACTTGCTCTTTGTCCTGAAGCAAGAAACAGGGCGGGAGTGTTACCTCCATCCGCACCACTTGCTCTTAGGATAAGCAAGAAACCAAAGTAGGGTCTATGACTCCACCAGTGCTGTTATAGTCCATCCGTGACTTCGGGATTGAAGGGGGGAACCTTCACCGACCAGGGTTTTTAACGACTCTCCATGTCGGCATAGTAGTTTTTCGCTACATCTTTGATGTATGCAGGAACCATGTCTGGGTCCAACCAACAAGTATAATCGTGGTCTTCCATAGCAGTCATTAACTGCATTTCATTGTCACAAAGATACATGTCACGATAGCGTCCAGTGTAGGAGTCTACTTTTTGAATGCGACAGTCTGGCATACCATTGATTTCTAGCGTACCACACTGAATATAACGATAGGGAAACCTCTCAAGAAGAACGGTAGGTTTCTTGGTAACTTTCATTGAGCAACCTCTGCGGTTTCAAGATCAATAGCGACTTGCTCCATCAACATATCATAGTCGTCAAGAGCATCACCACTGAATTGTACACCATTATTTTCGTAAAAGCGACGTACTTTTTTAAGAAGTTTTGGATTCTTTACATCCAAAAAGAATTCGCCGTTTACTGCACCACGTAGGGTTTGCAGGTCTTTCTTGAACTTACTAGTCAGTGTCATTGTCTTTCGTGTTGACCTTTCTATTATACAGGACAGATGGATGATCTGTCAATGGAAGTGGAGGGACTCGAACCCACAACCGCGCACTAATCTGGTGCATACAGAAGGTATAAGCTTCTCGCTCTGCCAATTGAGCTACACTTCCAAGAAGTTTATGTTGCTTCGTTGTGATCTGTATAAATTCGTATCAACTCTTCGTCTGCTGGGACCATTACTGCTTGATTTCTTCCATTTGTTATACCTATGTGCTCACCATTCTCTACTCTTTTAATCATATTTTCCCAGTCTTCTTGAAATTCTTCCACGGTGTAAAAATGCAGGGTTTTCATAAAAGAGATTGCAATAATTTCTTTGCATTATATAGGTAATCATAAACACGCTCGTCATAAAAGTCAAGGTCAGATCCCATATTAACTTGTAGTTTAAAATTAGAATTTCCTATAGAGTTTTCTATACACCAAACCTGATAAAATATCTCAAAAGAATTAGTTGCTTTATCAATATCAAAGACATGCAAAAAATCTTTCAATAACTCTTTATGATTCTTTTTACTTGGATGATATTTTTGTATAAGATAATAATCTTCTGCAAACCATTTCTGATGGGCAAGAATATCTTTTATTTGTTGATCATAATTAAAATCAATACTATATTGAATATTGTGACATAGTTTAGAAAATATAGTCTCAATCACAACAGCATTATATTCTGATACATGATTAATATTCTGAATATAATCCCACTCCATTTTACCATTCAAAGCAGCAATGAAGTGTGCTATATCATGACAAGCTTGTGTTGGTGGTGCTTCAGAATTATCTCTACTATCAATGTTACCATCAATATACGTTATCGTAGTCTTTGTTTTTCCATTATCCCAAGACCAATCAATCTCTTTTACTTCCTTTAAATTTCTTAGATAAGCGCCATCAGAATTGAAGAGAGAACTTTTAATTTGCTCCATCAAATCCTTATCAATATTAGAGGTAACTTTGTTTTTCATTTAACGCTTCTATCAACAATTCTTTTTATTTTTGGTTTACGATAATCTAGATATAACATCAAAGAAACTCTATATTCATCACTACAATTATAGACATTATGGTAATGATATGAATTAAAGATAAACGCTTTTCCTGCAGCAAAATTTCTTCTAATCACATTATTTAACCACTGAGGTTTATGAAATCTTTTCCACCACCGAAAGTCATCCTTATGTAAAACATAATAATCAAATCCTTTAGGAACTATTATTGGTATTTGGCACGTTAGTTGCCACGGTGGTTGACCGTGCTCAAGCACATGACTATGCCAAACCAATGAGGAATTTGGAGCAATCCTCATTATTCTACATCTATCATCATCTGCTCCTAACATTTTTATCAAGGAGAAAATGTACGGACATATCTTTTCTAACTCTGTTGGTAATAGATTGTCTGGTTCCTCTTCAGACATGTCAGAATATAGTTCTCCATTAGAACTAATCAATCCTATTCCAGACCAACTATTTTTATATTTTTTTCTTACTCCAAAATAACCAGACTCATATCCCCTAAATTTATATCTCTTTTCAATTTTCCTATACTCAGATAATAGTTTAGAATAATCAATATCTAAATCTAATTCTATAAAGGGAATATCATTAATTTGCAATTTCATCTTTCCAACAACAATAAGTAGACATAATATATTTTTCTCCTGTGATAACAGGGGTGCCCTCGTGAGGAAACATCCAGTAGGGAGGAAATATTAGTACCGATCCTTTCTTAGGTTTAATCACATATTCTGGATAGAAAATTGTTTCGCCTCCTTCAAAGTCATCATTAAGATAAAACAAAAAAGCTAAAAATCTATCACAAACGTCAAAACTTGATCCATCAGCATGTGTTTTGTAAACATCATCGGATCCACCAACATACTTCTTTATATTAGTTTCTTCAAAATAAGAATGTTTTGCATCTGTATTAAAATAATTTCTATATTCACCTACCCACTCTTGATACTTGTGAGCGATATCCCGATACATATCTTTAAATCTGGTATGCACTTCAGGGTGATATGTCTCAAGATAAAGGTTAGTCCAGTTTGGATACCCATCAGATCTCAATCTTTCTTTGTGTTTACTTTCTTCAAAAAGAGTAATCAATTCATCACAAACATCATCGGTTAGTACATTGTCAATTTTTAAAAGAAATTGAAGTACATTCATAATTAAGATCTATATTTAAATCGGGGTGACACGGATCGAACGTGCGGCCACCAGCTCCCAAAGCAGGTGCTCTACCTCTGAGCTACACCCCGGTGTGGTGGTTCCTATCGCCGCTAATCCTGAACCACCAAGGAGACTACCGCAGTTGATTTCTCAACCCTTAAAGTATAACCCTATGCATGGTGTTTGTCAAATGGTTCCCAGTGTTGCCAGTTATATTCATGTATCGCCCAAATACCAAGGATGGGGACGCATATAAGAATGAATCCAAGAGTTCCTAAAGTAAATGGGTTGTTAAGAATGAATGCAGCGAAATGACTTATCTTGTGTATCATATATCTTGCCCTATAGAAAGTATTGTTAGAAAAATTCCTATCCCCAGATAGAAACCCAAGATTAACAAATGTGAGTCCACAGATCTTTAAAATAAGTATCTACATTTGCAAGCGTTAGTGGTGCTTCATCTTTACCTAGAGCCCATTCAGAACAAAAATGTTTCATCTCTTTAGTAACTCCTTGTACTCCATACGTTCTTGCGAATGAAGATTCAGCGAAAAACAATCTTTGATTAGTGTGCTGTTCCGTTTCCGTCATAATTGTCCGAATCGTAGTAAACGTTTTCCCCTTTGTAGAAACCAAAGAAGATTGTTGTTAAGACAAATGGAACAGAGATCCAAAAAAATATATTACCTAACACGCTGAATAACCTCATCTCTAACTTTATCGATTATATTGTCCACTACATTCACATCCAAATCCATGAATGGAGGAATGATACCAAGTATTCTAAGTAAACCATCAACAAATAAAGAGAGACAGATTAATCCTAAAGTCATACTGATAAGTGAGGCATTGCGATTATGTTTTCGCATTGCCTCTTCAATTGCATCCTTTATTAGGTTATCAACCTCTGCTTTAGTGTAACAATGCTCAGGTTTCAGTTCCGTCATTCGATGCGACATTGCGAAGATTATCCATAGGATCAGGTTGTCCTGCTACTATAGCACAAGCTCTAGTATAAAAGAAGTTTTCTGTTGTGCCACTCTCTTCAAATTTTTCTTTAATCGTCACCCAATTTTGATATGTGTCGGGGTGCATATACTTGAATTTGCTACACTATGATACTATTTAATATTTTAATTGTTTCTTCATATCTTTAAGTCCTAACGGAGAGAACAGGAATCGAACCTGCGAAAGTGTTACCTCCAGCCGCTTTCAAGGCGGTGTCCTCGGCCAACCGGACTCTCTCCTTATCGTTCGTCAAATTGTATACGACGAACTTTACGTCTACGTCTTTCCTCTTGATAGAGGAGTTCTTCTCTTGAGAAATGACTGCCAATCTTTCTCTCGACATTGTTAGATACCATCACAACTTTATCCAAGTCATTGGCACCAACTTTATTGTCCACAACACTCATTTGATTGGGACATCCGCAGAACTGAATCTTGTTAGTGGATATCAGTTCTGTTCCACATTCTTTGCAGCGTACAGTAATCATTTTTCATGGACCTCCTTATATGGAATGGGAAATACTGGAATCGAACCAGTGACCAGCTGCGTGTAAAGCAGATGCGCTACCGCTGCGCCAATTTCCCAGAGCGGAGTATCGGAATCGAACCGACGACATCTAACTTGGAAGGATAGCGTTCTACCGCTGAACTAACTCCGCATGTTGTCTATTCTAACATAGACTTTTCTTGTTTGGCAAGTCTGAAATACATTTTGTAGTATCTTTTCTTGATTTCTTCTAGAGTATTCATGTCCTCATCAAATGCCATATACTTACAGAGTTGATAAGAACCTTCTAATTCACTAATAAGACGTAAAATATGGACTGATTGTACCTCTAGTCCACCATAACTATATTTTGGGTCCATAAGAAAAATAATACAACAGGCAAGGAGGGACTCGAACCCCCGACCAACGTATTAGAAGTGCGTGGCTCTATCCATCTGAGCTACTTGCCCAAGATTTAACTACGTTCTACACCATCAATATACTCATCAAACTCATCCTCAGAGATCTGATCAAGACTAATAATTTCTAGATCTTGTTTAGGATCTAACCATTCATCAAACTCTCCCATGATTGCCATCTGATCATAGATTCGCTCAACACCCATTCCATTATATTGTTCGATTTTATTAATCGACCAATCTCTAATGTGATTGAACAACATCGTTTCGTCAGGTTCCATCGTAATAGTCTTTCCTGAAGTATCTGCTGAGGATGTTACTATTATAGAACGCTGGTCCTCCCGTGTCAAGGGATTCAGTGAGAACCCCATGGGCGAAGAGTTGTCTTGTCTCTTCAAAGTTTGTTTTGCCAGGTGTTTTATGTAATGACAGGATAGTTCTACTAAAATTTTGTCGCCCCAGGCGCTCAATGTCTTCTTTAAGTTCCGGACAAGACCCATAATATTTTTTCCAATCAGATTCAGATTTTACTTTTCGTTTTTTTCCTTTAGGCGTTCTATGTTGCCAAAAATATTTTCGCCCAATGTATTGTCGTTGGTTTGTGATATTGGTAATGTTATAAACAAAACCGTAGTTGTCGCCAATAAGGCTCCCGTCAAAAGGGGTGCCATCATAGATCCATGGGTTTTCATAATCAATCATCAAAATATCTATCTATTATAACAGATATTTATTCCTCATATGCTTGGTATGCGTCATAGTCACCAAACATATAGTGATCAGACTTTGCCGCTTCTATATATGCTTCTAGTGACTTCTTTTCCCAAGTATGATCATCAGGAATAGGTTCTGTGCCATACTCCCATGTATCATAATCTTCTTCGTTTCTAGGATCAGAGTTTGAATCCTGAGAATGTGTCTTTTTTGACATCTTGTTTAATTCCTCCGACGACATAAGACTCCACCTCTGTTTCTTGTGGAGCAACTTGAAGACCTTTAGAAGAGATCCAATGTTGCGTCCAAGGTAATGGGTTGGCAGATGCTGCAACATCATAAACGGGCTTCAATCCAACTGCTTTCAGTCTACGATTTGCTACCCATTCAACATATTTTTGCAACAGTTTATCATTGAGACCAATCATACTACCATCTTTAAAGAGATAGTCTGCCCACCTCTTTTCTTCATTGACGGCACGATCAAACATCTCATAAGTCCACTCTTTCTCATCTTCCATGATCTGTTTCATTTCAGGATCATCACCATCACGCCACTTGTTCAGAATGTTTTGGGTTATTGCCAAGTGTTGATTCTCATCTCTAGCAATAAGGGAGATAATTTTTGCTGAACCTTCCATGAGTTTAAGTTCACCAAAAGCAAAGCTGCAAGCAAAAGAAACATAAAACCGAATTCCTTCAAGGATATTGACATTAGCAACTGCTCTATAAAGTTTTCTTTTAACATCTTTAATAGTCCAATCACGAGAAGGAGATCCTTTAAAATCATCTTGCCACATAGTACCTGTACCCCAACCCTGAGCACTACGAATGAAGTCGTCATAAGCACCTGTGACGGTGCTAGCACGCTCTAGGATACGTTCATCGGTGACAATATGATCAAGGACATCTGCAGGGTCTGCATAGACGTTCTTGATGATGTAGGTGTAAGAGCGACTATGGATCATCTCCATAAACCCCCAGACCTCCATACATGCCTCTAGTTCAGGCAACGAGCAATAGGGGATGAATGCCATACCAGGACCACGACCCTGTACAGAGTCGAGCATGATCTGATACTTCAGGTTAGAGGTATAGATATGCTTCTGTTCAGGACGAAGTGTATGATAATCACCACGATCTTTCTGCAGCGAAACTTCTTCTGGACGCCAGAAGTAACCTAGTTGTTGGGTTGTGAGTTTTTCAAAGATAGGATACTTGTAGGAATCATATCTTTGAATACCCAAAGGAGCACCAAAGAACATTGGTTGCTTTTTAGTATTAACTTGTTGGGTGTTGAAGACTGTCATGCCTTCAATTTCTTTTTTCACTTTGTTCACGGAATCAACTTTAAACTGCACAGGATTCACACTCACCCTCCTCTACTTGTTCTAAACTATCTAAAAGATTTTCTAACTCGGTGTTTGATTTTTCTGAGACATCAACAACCTCATCACTCTTCATATCATGAGTGTTTTGATAGTAACTGGTCTTCCAACCGTACTTATATGTAGTTAAAAAATCTTGTGCCATAACGGACACTGGGACTTCATTATTTTCATAATTCTCTGGATTATAACTCCAGTTGCCGCTGATTGCTTGGTCAAAGAATTTCTGCATTACAGCAACAATGTTGATGTATCCAGTATTATCTTTCATGTCCCACAGAAGAGTATAGTTATTCTTTAGTGTGGAATATGAAGGAACAACTTGCTTAAGAGGTCCCTTCTTTGACTTTTTAATGGACAAGTAATCGCGAGGCGGCTCGATTCCATTTGTTGCGTTTGACACAACGGAGCTGCTCTCCGAAGGCATTTGTGCGGACAATGTGCTGTGCCGTAATCCGAATTCGTTGATAGATCCTCTAAGAGTCTCCCAATCATGAACCAACTCCTGCGTGACAAGTTCGTCTACATCCTTCTTATATGTATCAATTGGAAGGATACCATCAGCATACTTAGTGCGACCAAAGTATTCACAATGACCTTTCTCTTTAGCAAGTTGATTTGATGCTTTGAGAAGATAGAATTGGAAGGATTCTGCGAGTCCATGAATTGCATCCCATGCTTCCTGACTATCATACTTATAGCCAAGTTTTGCCAAGTAGTGAGCTAGACCAATGAATCCAATACCAAGAGAACGACGTGCCTTTGTAGCAATTTTAGCTGCTTCTACTGGATAGTCTTGATAGTCAATCAGTTCCTCCAAAGAACGAACAGAAAGATCACACAATTCTTCCAGTTCTTCATCAGATCTAACTTTGCCAACATTGATAGCAGAGAGAATACACAGAGCAATCTCACCCAAATAATCATCAATATGAGTAATTGGATATGTTGGTAAAGTAATTTCTTGACACAGATTACTCATATTCACCTTATCTTTAAAGGAAGAATGTGAGTTACAATGATCGATATTCATAATATAGATACGACCGGTTTCTGCCCTCTCTTTCAGAAGATCAAGAATCAGTTCCTGTGCCCCGATAGTCTTTCTAGGAATAGACTCGTCTCGTTCATAACCCACATATAAGTCGTCAAACTTATCAGTACCAAAAGCATCATAGAGACCTGGTACGTCATGCGGTGAGAAGAGGCTAACCTCTCCATTCTGGATGAAACGTTCGTAGAAAAGTTTTGAAATTTGGATAGAGTAGTCAAGTTTCCTTACCCTGTTGTCTTCTGTGCCTTTATTATTCTTGAGAACAAGAATATCTTCTATTTCTTGGTGCCAAATGGGGAAGTGGACAGTTGCTGATCCACCTCTGATGCCATTTTGAGTGCAGCATCTGACAGTACTTTCAAACTTCTTGAGAAATGGGACAACGCCAGTGTGCTGTACTTCTCCGCCCCTAATCTTACTGTTGATTCCACGGATTCTGCCTGCGTTGATGCCGATACCCGCACGTTGTGCAACGTATTTGCCGATAGCCATATCAGAACTAAAGATGCTATCGAGGGTGTCATCAACATCAACAAGAACACAACTAGCAAACTGTCGTAAGGGTGTTCGCACTCCTGCCATGATTGGCGTGGGGATGTTGATTTTGTGTTTGCTGATTGCGTTGTAGTATCGTTGGACATAATCGAGTCTGGTTTCCTTGGGATACTCTGCAAAAATTGTCAGGGCAATCATAATATACATGAACTGCGGAGTCTCATATACTCCACCAGAACTTCTGTCCTGCACTAGGTATTTATCCGCAACTTGTCGCAATCCAGCATAGGTGAAAAGAAAATCACGATCATGATCGATAAAACTTTCTACCTTTTCAATCTCTTCCAAAGAATACTTGCTATAAATCTCTGCATCATATACTTCCAAATTTACACAAGAAGTAATATGATTCACAAGAGAAGGCATCTCTCTCATCTTTCCATAGAGACTCTTCCTCAATGAGAAGAGAAGAAGACGTGCAGCAACAAACTGATAATTAGGATGATCCAGATCAATCAGGTCAGAAGCACTCTTGATTAGAATTTCTTGGATTTCAGCAGTTGTAATGCCATCATAAAACTGAATACCAGAGGTCATTTCAACTTGACTCGCAGACACCCCTGCAAGACCCTTGGTTGCCTCTTCAACCATCACATGCATCTTCTCTAGGTCAAGAGGTTCAACTCTTCCGTCTCTCTTGCTTACTTTAGTCCCGTTGCTCATATCTTTTTCCAAGTGGTGAATTTAAGTTTTGCTTCTAATCCAGAATATATATTTGATTCTATCACAGACTGTACATCTGTGCCAGACATAACCATATCATTGATATCTTTGTCATCGATGTTGTCAGGCCAGATAACTACTGACTCACCAGCATCGATGGTTTTGGAGATTCTGTTTGTAATCTCTCTATTGCGCGGTTCGTTATCATAGATCCACACAGGATTGCTAATCCCCCAACTAGACACATCAGCGTCAGCTCCACACATAGCAATCGAATTGCGAACGAATGTGCTGTCGAATGGTCCTTCTGTAACGAAGACTGGAGCATCTGTTCTGATGTTATCCAGTCCATAGATTTTTGGTGCGTCATCATCAAGCATCACAGTAATATATTTAACCTTGCTCGGACCTAGTGCTCTGCCTTGGAATCCGATAAGGATTTTCTTATAGTAAAGAGGAATGATGATTCTTTCTTCATCATTATCTTCATTTTTAAAAGTAGGTTTCATTCTATTAGCAAACCTTTTGAAGTGTTTTGCATAATAGAAGTCATTAGGATTTAACTGTCTTGCAGTCAAATAACCAGCAGCAGTTGGATTCTCTGATGCCTTTGGTAGTTCAAGTTTCTTCTTAAACTTTGGTGCTTCAAAATGAAACTTTGGTTCTTCAACAACTGTCCCTCTACCAGTTTGACCATCCTTAAATCTTTCAAAAATATATTGCTTTTGAATTACAGGGTCAACACTTTTAAGAAAATTACTAAAGGTCATTGAAGCACCGCAGTTGTGACACTTATAGTTCACATCTGCTTTCATTGCATAAAGATACCCCCGACACTTGTTCTTGTTCTTCTGGGAATCTCCACAGATAGGACAACGGAAGTTGTATAGATCTGCTTTGACTTTTTTAAATTTTTGAAGGCGCGATGATATTAATCCAATATACTTGGAGTCAATCAGATTCATTACAACAGGGTATTACTTCTGTTCTTGTATTATAGGTGGAGATGCGTTTGAAGTCAAGATGTTTGACATCACTCTTTGACCAGGCACGCTGACTAAAAATGAGATCACGATTAGACCACCGGCAATGGTCCACATCTTCTTTTCCATGAGACGAAGACGTTCATCAATCTTTCTTATATCTCTCTCACAACCTTTCTTTATCTCGTCTGCTCTACGATTAACTTCTCTGTGTACGCTTTCTACCTTCTCAAAGAGTACAGCATCGATTCTATCTTGCTTTTCTAATTTCTCGTTATGGACAGCAAGGAGTTGACCCATCTTTACAGAATTATCCTGTAGGGATTCTACTACTCTTTCCAGTCTCTCTAGTATGGCAGAATTAACCCCAGCTTCATCCATTATTTTTTCCAATTCTTACGGACACCTCTAACGTAAATATATCTCTTCTTCTTTTTCAGTGGTTTATCATATCCAGCAACAGGTCCTTTGGCGTCTGCAGCATTACTAAACCCAGGAGCACCAGCAGTTGATCCCGTGGTCATTGCCATCTCTTCACGGAGAAAGTCAATTATTCGATTAAGAGTTTTTGCTTTCATCGTAAATTAAATTTAGTTCTTTTAAACAATACAAATCAACTTGTATATCATGAATATGCGAGTGAGGATACTCTGGCAATCTATTCAAGAAGACAATAAATGTTTTCATACAAGACCATAAATCACTATCTATTTTGAAGAACAACATTGGTGTTGTTGCTTCGCCAAAAACATTATACAAGATAATAAAATGATTTAATAACAGATGTGTTTTGAGGACTCCAGTATTCTTGTATCTCTTCAGTAATCGTTTGATATACTTAAAGTGATTAAGATCTCTAGTGAAGTCCTCTTTAGTTACTGCTTGAGGATTCTCATAATTTTTAATTGCAAATAAGAGGAAGTTGTCCTCGTTCAATTCATTAAAAATCATTCAATCATCCTTGTGGTGTTGGATACTGAATCGACTGAGCGAATCCATCAGGTGCGGTGTTAATACCAGAACCTGCTACGAGAACCTCACTCTTAACTCTCAAGTTACCTTGGTTGTCGAGGTAGGTGGTAACACCAACCCATCCTTGGTGAGATACGTGGTATGAACCAGAGGTATCTGTGGAGATACCATAAACGACCTTATCGTATCCAGCAACCAGTCTTTGGAACGTAACGTCTGCATCGGTTGCAATACCAGCGGTCAATGGAGTTGCCAGACCAATCAAGTCAGTGCCAGAGAACAAGACTGAAGTATTTGTAGCAATACCAGTTGCAATCGTGGATCCAAGTGTAACAACACTAGGACCACTCTTATTTCTACCGACAATGGTAATACTATGCTCTACTCCACCAAGATGGAACTTATCTCCTGCCTTCAATCCAGGAACCGTTCCAACAGAAATCTTGTTAGATCCAATACCAGAGTTGACGGTTGTTCTTGCAAGACAAGTTCCGATTGAAACAATCTCAATGTTGTTGCTATTGTTTACAATGGTGTCACCAACCTGAATATGTTTCTTCAGATGTGATCTATGCCCAACAAAGAGGGCAATTGCAGTTGAACCAATACCAGCATTGGTAGTTGCAGTTCCTGTGTGTTGTGTTACATAACCAGGTCCTTCATGGTTAATGTGCGAACTATCACTAAACGATCTATCAAGGACCGTGTATTGTGGAGCTTCAGTAACAAGAAACTCTACACCAGAAATAGCGGCACCGCTAAGTCCCATGGTAGAACCAATTGTACAAGAAGTAGCTGAAGCAATAGAAACAATGGCAGCATCACCAAAGTAGGTGCCATCGCGCTCACCAAATCTGATTAGATCACCAACTTGTGGTCCACCAGTTGCTCCGAATGTAGTAGCAGTACCAGTTACAACACCAGTGTCATAATTTAAACTTACTGTACCACCTGAACCAACGGCATCGTTATTTCCCCAGAGTGCCATGTCTATCTGTCCGTAATAATTTTTTGCTAATAATATTTATAAAATGCGATCACTCGCCATCGCGATTGTTGATTGCTTTAGTGACAACCTCCAATAACTGATCATCCATATCAGTTTTAGTTAATTTAACTGCTTTGCCTAAAATAACCAGGCAAATGTCAATCAATTTTTCACCAAGTTCCTCATTGTCAGGAATCTTAGCGATCGAATCTTGAATTACTTTTGCTGCTAATGGAAGAAGAAAACTTAACATAATAACCTCAGTAGTATACTCTATATATCACTAATCAAATCTAGAACCAATTTCAGGTTTTGGTGCTCTCTTCCTAGCAAGTTTTCCTTTGATCTTATCAACAGGAGTTACACCTTTGTAACCCTTAGCACCCTTTACTTTCTTCTTACCCTGAGGTTGGATTGCCTTTCCTCTATCACTCATCAGTCCACCAGTCTTCTTGATGTTTGCTCTCACATAATCAAAGTCAGTTTTACCCGTTCTAGTACCACCCTTTTCGGATGGTTTGCCAGTTTGAGGATCCTTACCTGTTTCCTTGGCATAACGAGTACGTTCGTCAAGTCCAATTTCCTCTTTAACATCTTTTTTCTGTGTTTTTTGAAGTGCCTGTTGACGCTTCATTGTAATCATTTTATCAATTTGAGCCTTCCTCTTTTGCAGAGCAAGTTCTTGTGGAGTCATTGGTTTTTCTGTTGCCGATTCATTCTGAGGACCACGCTCTGCAGTCAACTTGGCAGCAACTGCCATCTCACGGCGTTTTTCTTTTGACTTACCTTGAAACTGGGGAGCGTCTGACTTATAAAAGTCTTTAACTACACTCCCCATTGAGTCTTTTTTAAGTTCAGTTTCTCCTGAATTTTTCTGAAAGATGATTCCCTCATGTGCTTGTCACCTGCTTTAGCAGCGACCATCATACGGGCATTACGTGCATTACGTGGAGTGGTATTTGCCTCTTTACCACCACCATGTACTGCTTCATCAACTTTTTTCTTCAAGTTTGCCTTACGATACTCAAGATCGGCACGGGTGCCACGATCCATCTTACCTTGAGATTTGGGTTTAGTCTTGCCACCTACGTCAGGTTGCATACCAGGGTTTGCTGCTTTGACTCTGCGACCATGGGTGTATTCGGCACCAGAGTGTTTAGAGTCACCAGAGACCATCTTACCAGCATCTGAACGGGAGTCAGCATACTGCTTTTCGGTCTGACCGTGCTTACCCTTATAGAGTTCATCTACCTGCTCAACTTCCTCTTTCTTCAGGTTTGCCTTACGATACTCAAGATCGGCACGGGTGCCACGATCCATCTTACCTTGAGACTTAGGTTTGGTCTTACCACCCTCATCAGGTTGAGATCCAGGGTTTGCTGCCCTTACTCTACGACCATGGGTATATTCAGCACCACTCATCTTGGAGTCGCCTGAGACCATCTTACCACCAGAGGATCTATCGTCCTTGTATTGGGCAGAAGACTGACCGTGCTTACCTTTATAGCGTTCATCAACTTGAGTGATCTCAAGAATCTCACCACCCAACTCTTCTACTGCCTCACCCAATTTAGGATTGATTTTAATTTTGTTATTTACTTTCTTTTCCTTGATGGGTTTCTCATCTTCAGTGTCAGTCATGACTTCAGAAAGCGATGCTCTCTCTTCCTTGAGTCTCTTACCCATTGCCTTACCAATTGCCTTACGGCGCTTCATCAGATACTTATCACTACTATCCTTCTTACCATCATTGTTGACATCTCCATCTTCCTGACCTACGGGGTCAAGTTTCTCATCAACATACTTCTTCTTTGGATACTCGGGATGGTCATCCATCTTCTTACCATGCTTCTTCTCAAGAGCCGCTTTCTTCTCTGCAGTCTTCTTCTTGATACGCTCTGCAGCAGACTCACGATCCTTCTTGGGGATTTCAAACCCCTTGATATCCATAGTACCTTCAGTGGCAATCTGCTCCTGATATACCTTTGAGATATCAAGCAAAGGGTTCTTTCCAATTCCGTTAGACATGGTAATACTATCTACTTTTTAATCTTATACTTATTTATGAAATTCTTAATATCAGTTGTTCCAGTTGATCTCATTGCATAATTACGGTGAGAATCAGTTCCAATCTCTCTTTGATTTGCAGGAACACCCGATGGTCCAGAATAATTTACAACTGCTTCCATAACATCACGAATCCAAGACTTAAACATATAGTTCTCTTTGGTTACGCAGATAAGATGATTCGTTCCTCTGCGAATAATCTTACCAACTAAACCAGTATGCAAACTTTCTACAATGTCACCCATCTTGTATATGAGACCACCAACATACTGATTACGTAATCCTCTTGGGTCACACTTGGGTGCAATCTCCCACATTTCTGCAACTTCTGCTTTCTTTTTCTTGACACCCATGCCCTGACGGACTGCATCAAACAATGCTCTGGTATCACCATCATCTAGATCTTTTGGTGTGCCACGACGGAAAGCATCAAAGTCATCATCCATGACTGCCTTTCTCATCTTGGATGCTGACATACCCTCAACACCTTCAGCATCTGCATCTCTGACACCAGCAGAGATCACACGAATCTGATTGAAGTCATACAACTCACCATTGTATTTGGTTGCCAAGTTCTCAAACTCTGCTTGACGATCTGATCCTACAATGATATTAACACTACCATATCCCTGCTCACTTGCTGTAGTCAGAACGTTGAAGATTGATTTCATCTCATCATCATTAACAATGCTCTCCTCATAGTCAGGGAACATCTTCTTCATATAGGAGATCTTCATATCAGGATCCAGAGGATTCTTCTTGGCATCCTGTGTTCTGGATGGATAGATCTTCAGGTCTCCACCTGCTGCTGCTTTCTGTGCTGCAGATAGAAGTTTTCCGTGGCCAACAGTAGGAGGATTGAAACGACCAAATGCTATGGTCAGCGTGTCACTCATCATCTCTTCTGAGTCACCACCCTCATCCTTTGCTTTTGCCTTTGGTTGTGCCTCTGGTTTTGCTGCTGCCTTTGGTTTCGGTGCTGCTTCTGGTTTTGCTGATCCTCTCTTCCCTTTCTCTTCTTCTGCTTTTGCTTCTTTCTTACTTACAAACTTCAACTTCCCATCTTCAGTCTTCGCCACAAATTTGCCACGAGTATCCAACCAGCCACCATGACCATCACTTTTGAGGTTTAACTTGTTCGCCTGCATTGATGCCTGCGATTGTGCCTCACTTAAAAATTGGAAGAAATTCTTCATTGATATTAGTCTTTCCTTATACTATATTTAGTGATTACTCTAACTTGTAATACGCTGCAGAGTATTTAGATTGACTTGAGGCATAGAGATAAAGATCTTCAATTACCTGATTTCTCTTATCGCCCCTGATACCTTCAACTCTATCTAACAATTGAGTAACCTGAAGCTTTGAATACAACCAAGCATCTGTTGCTCTCATAACAGTGTCTTTTACTTTTTCTTTTCCTGTATTGGAGTATTTTTTATATCCTTCAAGTATTTCATCATAAACTTTTTGATCTCTATCCTTTACTCTCTTAGCAGCATTGGTAGGGATAGTACTAATGCCATGATTTTTAAGAATCATATTTACAGGACCAAGAGAGATCTTACCTTGATTTGCTTGAGTACCCTTTACCTCTCCCTGCCAACCAGTAAGGGATGATGGTCCACCAAAAGAACGGAATTGAATTTTAGTTCCGCCACTAATGTTTATATAACCATCCATAGAAGTATCACTATAAGTGTACCCAGTATATTCTTTGGTAGTCTTCATATCTTTAAAGACATTTTTTAAATCAATCTTTGCAGATCCCATAATTTTTTTAAGAGAAACTCCAATCAGGGTATTGTTTTCTATCCTCTCTTGCATACATTGATTCAATCCAAGTATTGTTTTCTCCTGATCTAAACAAGTGATATCAAACTTACTACTAACAATGTAGATGTCTGCAGGTGACCACTTATTGAGGTCCATTCTCACACCCTCAAGTTTCTTAACTCTCTTGAAGTTATCTTCAATTCTATCTACAGTTTTTGACCCACGATGAAAAACAAACTTTCCCTTACCACCAAAAGTATCCCAGAGTTTATTTGCACCTAATGTGCAAG
>Ga0115011_10001394_pt1 | contig 17394 bp, 12 predicted proteins | sample TroAtlMetagenome_2_FD_88705 | JGI IMG/M metagenome (GOLD analysis project Ga0115011, IMG submission 88705) | Marine eukaryotic phytoplankton communities from Atlantic Ocean - Tropical Atlantic ANT8 Metagenome | ecosystem: Environmental > Aquatic > Marine > Oceanic | place: Tropical Atlantic...
CGGATATGCCGCCGAACGGCTCCACCCAATCCATTACGGCCACGCCTCAAAACTTTTCCAACCGAGAATCGAGAACCGGGAACCGAGAACTGACTACCTGGGCACTGTCGCCATGCACGGCTCGTTCGACACGCATCACCTCGGGCCGATCGCCATTCGAGCCATCACCAACATCGCCTTGGCCAAGCCGGAGACACATTTCCTTTTCATCGGCCGCGAGACTGACGCCGTCAAAAAACTGGCCAAGCGCGTCTTCGCCGTCGCGCCGTTTGCCAAGCTCGAGTGCACCGGCTTCGTGCCTTACGGCGAAGTCGCCCAGCGACTGGGCCAAGCGACCGTCGGCATCATCCCGTACGAGTCATCGAGCGGCACGCACTGCGCCTTCGTCGCCAAGCTGGTCGAGTACGCCGCGCTTGGCTTGCCGGTCGTGAGCACGCCGTTGGCCGGTGTAAAGTCGTTTTTTGGCGACGAACCGTCCGTGCGTTTTTCGGCATTCGCCGGCGCTCAGTTTGCGAACGACGTCATCGACCTTGTCGATAACCCACCGCCTCGGGCCGAGTCGGAGCGCTTGGCCAGGCGCGTCGCCGCTGAACTCGATTGGCCGGTGATCTGCACCAAGGCAGTTGACCGGCTCGAAGCCATCGTCTCATGAGCGAAGCCGACTCCAAACGCGCGTTTTACCGGCAGGGAAGCTGGTTGGTGATCGCCACATTCATCAGCGGCCTGCTGATGTTTGCGGTACATATTTTTGGTGGCTGGATGAGTCGCGGGGAGTACGGCCTGTTCGTCACACTGCTGCAGATTCTCAACCTCATGATGATCCCAGCGCTGGGCCTGCAAACAGTGTTCGCGCAACAAACTGCCGCCGCCATCGAGCCGCAACAGCAACACGACCTGGCCAAGTCCACCCGCAAAATGCTCCTCATTTGCCTATATATTTGGATGGCGATTGCGGTGATTGTTCTCCTGAATCAAGGGGCCATTCTTGAGTCACTGAAGATCGAAAGGCCAACGGCACTTTACGTGACTTTGCTGCTGGGCCTGCCGCAGCTTTGGCTGCCGGTGCTGCTCGGCATCCTGCAGGGCCGACAAAACTTTGTGTGGCTCGGCGGCGCAGCGATCGCCAACGGCGCGGGACGATTTGCCGCCGTAGGCATCATCGTCGCGTTACTCGGCGGCCAGGCGGCGGGAGCGACGACCGGTGTTTTGATAGGCCTCACCACAGCTTGCCTGCTCGCCGGTTGGCACGGCCGGCAAACGTGGCTTAGCCAAGCGAGAGCCGATCAGGGCAGCTTCGACACCAAAGCTTGGCTGGGGCGCATCGTGCCGCTCACGCTGGGCTTGGGCGCCGGACAATTCATGTTGAGCGCGGACATGATCGCGGCGCGAGCCATCCTGCCCGAGGTGGACTCCGGCCCTTACGGCGCGGCCGGGATGATCGGGCGCGGGCTGGTGGTTTTCACCGGGCCACTGGCTGCGGTAATGTTTCCCAAGCTCGTGCGCGAAGCGGCAGGAACGAAATCGAGAGTGCTTTTTCAGGCGTTCCTCGGCACGGCCGTCCTCGGAGTGTTAGCCGGAGTCGGATGCACGCTTGCCACCTGGCTGCTCCCGGACATCGTCGACCGCTTCCCTGCGTTGGCAGCAAAGAAAAAAATACTCACCGAGATCACGCCTATGATTCCGTATTTCGTTTGGAGCATGTTGCCGCTGGCGTTGGCGAATGTTTTCGTGGCGGCGCTGTTGGCCAAGGAGCGATACCGCGCGGTGCCTTGGCTAGTCGGGATCGCCTTGATCTACGGGCTGACGCTGGCTTGGCTGGCCAACACCGGCGAGACGCAGTCGCAGCAAACAATCATTCTCACCCTGGGCGGCTTCAACCTCGCGTTCCTCGGCGCGGCAGCGGCCCTGGCGAGACGCTACGCCCTATCGCCGGAGAGCCGGTAGGCTCTCAACGCTTCCAGCATCGCCTGCACGGAGGGGTAGCGAGCGCGTTTTTCCTTCTCGAGTGCCTTGCGGCAAATTGTTTCGAGTCCAGGCGGTATGTATCGATCGGGCGCTGCTTCGCTTGGCTTAGGCAGCGGTTGGTTGAGCAGGTTTTCGGCGACTTCCCTCGCCGTAGCCCCGGAGAGCAGTTGGCCAAGAGTGAGTATCTCGAACAAAATATTACCGAGGCTGAACACGTCCGCCCGCCCATCGATCTGTACATCGCCTCGGGCCAACTCCGGCGCCATGTAAAGCGGCGTGCCGTAGCGCCGGCCGGCCGGCGTCAGCACCGGGTTAGCCTTGGTCGGGAACGCCTCAACGCCAACATCCGGCTCGCCCCAGACCTTGGCCAGCCCCCAGTCGAGAACGATGACTTCGCCGAAGCCTCCCACCAGAATGTTCGCCGGCTTGAGGTCTCGATGGATCACTCCATGATCATGCGCGTAGGCAACCGTTTGGCAAACTTGAATCAACGAATCCACCAGCACCGGCAACGGGAAAAACTGCGTCAACCGCTCGTCACCATCGCGCAGGCCGAGTAGGATATCGCGCAGATTGCGGCCGCGCACATGCTTCATGGTAAAAAACATGTCACCGTTGCGGTCTCGCCCCATTTCATAAACCGGAACCGTACCGGGGTGCTGCAGCTTAGCCGTCACCCGGGCCTCGCGCAGGAACCGCTGCGTCTCAACCTCCGATTGGCGCATCTCCGGGTGCAGCGTCTTGTAAACGACCTCACGATGAAGATTGACGTCGCGGCAAGTGAACAGCTTGGCCGTGCCGCCCTCGGCCATTAGCTTGAAATCGGTGTACTTCAGCGAACCGCTCTTCCAGTGAACCGGGAACACACTGTCCGTATCCGCCAAGCGCAACGACATCTCATGCAGTAACGCTGCATCGCCCTTTTTTACTTCCCGCTCGTCGCCCATCTCGTGGCCAAGTGAACGTCCTCACCCGTCCAGCGTCGAGTTTTGTTTGTTTGTTGGCCTCGTTACGCTATGCTTGACCGACAGGTTCCCGCCGTGAGAAATATCGTCTACTTCGATCTCGAAACCATGCGCTCCGCCGATGACGTCGGCGGCTGGGGTCATATTGACAAAATGGGCATGAGTATCGGCGTCACTTACAGCACAGTCAACGGCCGGTACTCAATCTATGCGGAGTCGGAGGTGAACGACTTGATCGAGGAACTGCAGCGCGCCGACCTTGTCGTGGGTTTCAACCACATTCGATTCGACTACGAGGTGCTGCACGGCTACACGACGCTCGACCTGCGCCAACTCCCCTCACTCGACCTGATGGTGGACCTGCAGGAAATCCTCTCACACCGCCTTAAACTCGACTCGATCGCATCCGCCACTTTCGGCGCGGAGAAAACCGCCGACGGCCTGCAGGCTCTGAAATGGTTCAAGCAGGGCAAGCTGATGGAGATTGCCGAGTACTGCTGCTACGACGTGAAGATCACCAAAATGGTTCATGAGTTCGGTGCGCAAAACGGCTGCGTGTTTTATAATAACCGCTTCGGTAAACAACTCAGCGTCAAGATCGACTGGAGCACCAATTAGTCTCACGCAAACGCTCCAGAGTGGCCAGTAAATCGTCCTCGAGAAAGGAATCGATAAAATCGAGTACTCCTCGCTTCTTCACGCCGCCTTTCATCCAGCCTTAGGCCACTTTCTTACCCGCCGGGGAGAAGGAATTCAAAAATGAATGCGCTTGTTAAGCGTAGCTCGACAGCAAAGAGCGTGTTCCATAAAGTTCGTGGTGTACAACAAGTAATATGACGAAGAAAATTGTTTCCACTTCTGTCCGCAGTTGGTCGGCCAGCCTTCTCGGCTTGGCCTTGGCCTCCTCAGCATTCGCGGCCAAGCGGCCCAACATCATCATCGCCATGGCCGATGACATGGGGTGGAGTGATATTGGCTGTTATGGCGCAGAGATCGACACGCCCAATCTCAACACACTCGCTGAGGGCGGCTTACGATTCACCCAGTTTTACAACACCGGCCGCTGCTGCCCCACCCGTGCCACCTTGCTCTCCGGCACTTACGCGCACCAAGCCGGTATAGGCCACATGATGAGCAACCGCAACCTCCCCGGCTACCGGGGCGACTTGAACCAAAATGTCCGAACCATCGCCGAGGTGATGAAGACCGCCGGCTACGCGACCTACATGGCCGGCAAATGGCACGTCACCCCCAAGATTCAACCCGGCGGCCCGAGGAATAATTGGCCGCGGCAACGGGGGTTCGATCGCTTTTACGGTACCATACACGGCGCCGGCAGTTTTTTTGATCCAAATTCGCTCACACGAGAAAACACGCAGGTCTCTCCGCTGACCGATGAGGGATATCGCCCCAAGGGAACCTATTATTACACCGACGCTATCAGCGACCACGCCGCCCGCTACATCCGCGAGCACGACGGCAACAAGCCCTTTTTCATTTACGTCGCCTACACTGCGCCGCACTGGCCGATGCACGCATTGCCAGAAGATATCGCCAAGTACAATGGCAAGTATGACGACGGTTGGGACGCCATGCGCAAGGCGCGTTACGAGCGGCAGCTCAAGATGGGACTCGTCGATCCAAAGTGGAAGATGACGCCGCGCGATGGCAATGCACCAAAGTGGGCCGATGCCAAAAACAAGGAGTGGGAATTGCGCCTGATGGAAACCTACGCCGCGATGGTCGACCGACTTGACCAGGGTGTGGGGCGGGTCGTCACCGCGCTCAAAGAAACCGGCCAGTACGACAATACGCTGATCCTGTTCCTTGCTGACAACGGAGGTTGCGCTGAGGGCATGGGCCGCCGCGAGGGCATCCAGTACAAGGACAAAGATCCCGAGCAGCTCAAGCCAATGACCAAAGGTGAGCTGCAGCCCGACATGATCCCCAAGCGTACGCGCGACGGCCGAGTGGTGAAGCAGGGCACAGAAGTGATGACCGGCGGCCCGGACACCTACCACGGCTACGGCCTCGCCTGGGCAAACGCCAGCAACACGCCGTTCCGCGAGTACAAACATTGGGTACACGAAGGCGGCATCAGCTCGCCGCTTATAGCTCATTGGCCAAGCGGCATCGGCGAAAAGCGGCACGGCAAACTCGAAAGCCAGCCCGGACACCTAATCGATCTCATGGCCACCTGCGTTGACCTTGGCCAAGCTGCCTACCCGGAAAAAGTCGGCGACACGGCAATCGTCCCGATGCAGGGAACCTCGCTCGCCCCTGCGTTCAAGGGCAAAAAGATTGGGCGCAAAAAACCAATCTACTGGGAGCACGAGGGCAATCGGGCCATGCGTGACGGCAAATGGAAACTCGTCGCCAAGGGTGCGACAGGCCCTTGGGAATTGTACGACATCAAGGCTGACCGCACGGAGTTGAATAACCTGGCCGAAAAACAACCCAAACGCCTCAAGAGAATGGCAGACCGATGGGAAAGCTGGGCCATCGCCTCGTTGGCGAAGCCATGGCCTTGGGGTAAAAAGAAAAAATAGCCCAGTGCTATTCTCATCGACACTATAAACCGTAGTGGTTTTCTAAAAACAACCAACCTTGAACACCGCTCGCACGGCTTTGCGTATCGCTCTACGGCCTTGAACGGCACCCAAAGGAGTTTGTTCCGCGGCTCCAGATCGATCGATTTAACCTAAATCCCTCTATTGCCTTATGGTTTCCCAATAATCTGCGTAGATGCTAGCGGTGTAGTCAACCATATTTGACTCAGTAATCTTATGCCTGATAAGTGTCGCCGTCAGCCGTTGCTTTGCTAATACGTGAGAGTCAATTTTCAGCCCGTAAACAGTCACTTCTATCATTTTCATGGCCTTAGTTACTCGCAAACAGAAATCCCATAGTGGATTTGCTATTTCACAACTCCTGATGGTTCGCGCAACAAGCGTTTAACCAAGCAGACCAAATGCCGTGTGACACTGGCAGTCTGTCAAGAGCCGGAAACCCTGCTACAGCCATAGATGGCCTTGCCCAATGAGCAACCAAAACCAACTCCCTTTACGCAGCAGCAAATCGAAAAGCTCTCTACCGTGTCCCCACCAGAGTGGAAGTTGGCAATGCTCTTCGGATATTGTACCAAATCGCGGAATGGTGACATTGCCAAGATGACTTGGAATGCAGTGGACTTTGAGAAAGACACTATTCAAATAGTTCCAAAGGAAACCCGAAATATCAGGAAGATGTTTCCCCGTTCAACCACAAATAAAGGGCAAGTCAGGATGACTTTGGAGTCCCCTATCCTTCCAACTCTGGTAAGAAAAAAACAAGAGGGAAACTCGGGCTTTCAAAAAAATTTACTTGGTAATTAATGGGGAAGTCCCGTATCGCCCCCAACACTACCGCAAGGGAGAAGGCAAAGGGCGAACCATGAAACGGTTTTCATGCCAATTTTAAAGGCGCAATTTCAACTCTTTGCTCGCGAAAAAGGGATTTGCAAGTGAGGTCAGGTAACAACTAACAGGACATAGTTCTGATGCCATGTAGCCGAAGTAACCTCGCCTCGAACTGGACAAGATCATGGAAGTGTGATTCCCCATTAGTAGAATTACCTGCTTTCAGCTTAAAACTCTTACCCAATCTTGCCACCGTGTTTGCATACGAATTAGTCAAACAAAGCCGTCCTCCATGTAAGGCACACTTCTAGACTTTTTGGTTCTTGGATTTGAATGGGATACCGTGCTGTTTTGAAATTAGGTTGGCAGTAATACGCCCGGATTCGTAGATTGTAGGCAGTCCACTCCCAGGATGAGTACCACCTCCTACAAGATAGCAATTATCTAGTTCTTCAAACTTATTCCGTGGTCTGAAATAAAGCATTTGCGTAAATGAATGAGCGAGGTTGAAGGTGGCTCCGAGTTGAATATTCATATCTTGCCATGTTTGAGGTGTGAAAATAATTTCCTCACGAATATGATCCTCAATGTCATTCATCCCTGCATGTTTCTCTAAGGTTTTTACGACCCGATTCCGCATGTTTTTTTCCTCTTTGCTCCAGTCAATTTCAGCCTTCTTATTTGGCACTGGGACAAGGACATAAACAGACGAATGGCCCTCGGGAGCGAGAGTCGAGTCCGTTACGCTGGCATTACGAACATAAAACGAGAGATCTTCTGACAGCACCTTGTTTCTGAAGATATCCTGAATGTTTCGCTTATAATCTTCGGCAAAAAACACAGTGTGATGAGGAAGATCGTAAATCTTATCAAGACCAAGGTGGAGCATAAAAGTGGAGCAGGAGTACTCTTTAGAATCAACTTTCTCCGGGCTATACTTTTTCAGGGTACCCCGGGGGAATAAATTCTTCATGGCATAGCCAAAGTCGGCGTTAAGCACTGTTTCATCTGCAAGAATTTGTTCTCCGCTATCCAATTCAACGCCACTTATTTTTTTGTTCTCGATAACCAACTGTTTCACCGCGGTGTTCAAATGAATTTCAACGCCGTGCTCTCGGCACACTCTAGCCATAGCTTCGGATATTTCGCTCAGCCCCCCGGTGGTGTGGTAGACCCCAAAGGCATGTTCAACATATGGCAGAATTGCAAAAGCTCCCGGGCAGTCCCACGCTGACATCCCTAGATATTTAGACTGAAACGTAAATGATTGTTTTAGTTTTTCATCTTTGAAATAGTTTCCGAGCACACCCATTAGTGACCTCCCTAAGGAAAGCTTCGGAAGCGCCTTGATAAAATCCCGTGAGAAATACTGGCTTAAGTTGGAATACTCCTTTTGAAGACAGGGATACATCAACTCAAAGCGCTGCTTTTCAGTTGTCATGAAACGATCAAATCCATCTCTATTGCCGGGAAAAGCTTGATCGATTTGCTGAAGCATTGCTTCTCTTTCAGTGGTGGGTTCTAGCCTAACATCCTTAAACTGAAGCCGGTACATCGGCTCCAGTTTTACGGGTTTGAGATAGTCATTAATGTTACGGCCGGCCTCCTCGAAAACTTCATCGAGGATGAACTTCATCATTAAAAAGGTCGGGCCCGTATCAAATTTGTACCCGTTGCGAACAATTGCAGCATTGCGGCCTCCAACTTGAGCTGATTTCTCAAATATACGAACTTTGAAACCACGGCGGGCAAGCAACATTGCGGCAGTTAGCCCTCCTGGGCCTGCCCCAACGATGTTGATGTATTTTTTGTTCGATTGATCTTCCGTCAAAATTAAAAACAGGCCATTACTCCCTGGAGTGGATTTTGAACTTTGTTCAAGTAATTAACAAGCATATAACATTGGATACTGGAGTGTGATAAACACAATGGCATCCTTCAGGTTCGGTCGATGGGGGTATGCTTTAAGCTGCCATTTTCCAATGGCAGCTATATAAATGGGTAGCACTTAACAGTTTAATGCTTACGGTCAAATTATGGCCCCTTCCAATCAAACAAGTGCAGTCGGTTCAGGCTTCTGACCATCAACTTACGATTTTGAACTCCGAGATGCGCCCATGATTCTCCCTCGGTCAAACGTCGTTCGGAAAGAATGTTCAGTTTTGTTGGATCGGCTTGAATCAGGTAAAGAATTCCCTTTTGATCCAAGGCCAAAATCTTGTCACCGTTGATGACTAGACTCATGTATTTGCCAAAACTCTTACTGCTGACCCATTGTTCACTACCGGTTTCGAGATCAAAACATGCAAACCGTTGGTTTTGTAGGTGAAGATATGCTTTTCCGTCGTATAAAACTGGACTACACATGTAGCCTCTTGACTTGCTGGTCCATTTTTCTTCAGTTTTCCATTTGTTGTTTTTTTGAGCAATTTGAATGTAGGAAGATCCAACTCTATATGTACTAGTGTAAATTCCATCCTTATAGATCAAAGGAGTCAGTATGTTCATTCCCCGATACGCCTTGATCGGGCGTTTCCATAAAACCTTTCCATCTTCGGGGTTTATACCCTTGAGATCTGAGCGTGTTAGTACGAGAAATTGATCTTGACCAGCAATATTCCCAAATGTAGGTGAGGAAAAAGCACTGCCCCACATTCCTCCCTTACCCTTTGATGTACGCCAAATGACTGTACCTGTTTCCTGATCAATCTTGTTAAAACTAGCTCCAGCCTGAACGTATATATAATTTTTATCCACCAGAGGAGAACTGGCAAACCCGAAGTCAGGCAGGGGTGTTCCGAATTGCTTTGGGAAATCGATTTCCCATTTAATCTCGCCTGACTGCGCATCAAGGCACAACAAGTGATCTCGCATGCCTCCAACGAAAACCCGGCCATTGGCCACAGCAGGGGTGGAACGAATCCAGCTTCCGTTTCGTGCGGCAAAAAAGGGCACCTTCATTTCGCCGGCCCAGTTTTGTTTCCATTTGAGTTTTCCATCCTCAAGGCCATAGGCCAAAACCGACTCCTTGCCCTTGACGGATTCGGTTGTGAAAATCAGTTTACCGTCGGTTATAGGGCCTGAATAGCTCGATCCAATTTTATCCGAGGACCATTTCGGCACCAATGACGTCTCGCCAATGCTTGCCGGCCAGGGATCGCTCGACTGGCTTCCATCCCGTAAACTGCCCCTCCATTGGTTCCAATCCGATCCATGAGTGGGATCTATGGCCAGCACCATAAGTAGCAATATTGATCCAAAACGAATGGCAGATCGGAAGGGTTTACGAAGATGACATATAATATCAAAATCAAAATACGTCTCGTCGATTGCTAACAAGCCCTGTCTGTTTGGGTGAAAATTTTTAAGCATGAGAAAGAATTTAACTATAATTTATACGGCCATTTTGATTCCGTTGTCTAAAACGGTTAAGCAATTAAACCTTCGTTTATAATAGCATACTTCCACGGCTAAGGCAAATAGGCCTTTTTTGGAGAGTATGTGAGGTTTCTGCACCAGATATGTCTCACTCGCTAAATCTCCTTATTTAACCAGCAAATACAGTTATATTTTGCGCCCAGAGCTGAACTCCCTCTTGTGCGGCCTTGGTCTGACCACCTGCAGCACCATCTTTTGCATTAATCGCACTATGTGCTTGTGGTTCACCTCATGTTTATCCGTCATTCATCACCAACCACTCCGTAATGCGCGGATAACCAAGCTCGAAATGCCTCATGTATTGCTCGTCAAATCAAGAACATCTGCATCCGGTTCTGCTCAGTCTCTCCAGCCCCCTGCGTAGTAGAAGTTCACACGGGTAAGGCCTTCCATCACAAATAGTGCTACCATACCGAATAATCAAGAACCGTCTACACACCTGCAAAGCGGGTTACAACTTTTAGGCTAATAACTTTCTTGACCATTTCGCATCCGCAATCAGGCTGCCAGTCTCTTTTTAAAGGTGAGTCGTTAGTTTTTTCCAGATCTTTTCCTACCAATTCTTGCTATCTAAAAAAACTCCAGCGCGTTCAGAAATTAACTCTTATTCCAATCAGGGATCTGATTTGGCCTAACCATATGCCCCGCTGGCTAACTCCGCCAAGGTTCTTACCTCCTTGACATCCTCTATCGCCACCTTGGCTCTGGACTTGACTCTTAATACTCTTCGTTTTCTTTGCGGTTTTTGCGCACTACCCCAGCGTTTTTAAGACGTAGTTTCCACATAGCCCTCTGGTACTAAAAATTAGACTAAATGTTGATTTCACAGTTTTTAGGCTTACCTTGCGTACCACCAGTCAAGGCTAACAACGTATATTTGACTACACCTTTAACAATGCTAAAATTAATGATATTCGGTTTGCTGATGTTTGGTGTGGGGTTACATTAACACTAGGGAAAAACCCCCGTCAGCCAAGGCTGGCGGGGGTTTCTTTATCTTCTCTGACAACAGGACCTGCGTTAATTAGAATCCTCTGGTAGCAAATCATATGATTGCCCAGTAAATAACACTTTTTGTTAATGATATCATTAAATCATACGTTTCGTGCTCAAACGAAAATCCCAGGAAACATCGAAGATGTGTTTAAGTTTTTTTCCGACGCGCAGAATCTAGAATTAATAACTCCTCCAGAGTTGAGTTTTAAAATAACCAGCCCTATCCCAATAAAAATGGAAACAGGTGCACTGATTGAATATAAAATCTGCCTTTTTGGATTTTCTTTTCGATGGAAGTCAATCATCTCAAAGTGGGAGCAAAACCGGCAATTTATTGATGAACAGCTCAAAGGTCCCTATTCAAAATGGGTTCATACTCACACTTTTGAAAAAAATGAAGGTGTTATAATCATCAATGACATAGTCAATTATCGCCTGCCGTTTGCACCATTTGGAGAAATCGTTTTGCCACTAGTGAAAATGCAGTTAAAAAGAATTTTTGATTACAGATCAAAAAGAATTTTTGAATTAATTGGCTAAAATTATTCAACGACTCTAAATAAAAAATTTATTTTCTGACACCTTTAGTTCTTGAAGATAATTGTTAAAGCCCCCTCGAAAAGTTACCTCAAAATCACACTTTTCATGTCTTAAGTGTCTCATTTTAAGTTATTTAAATAAAATATAGGTTTATTATGGGTTTTGCTTGCAAAACCTATACATTATGTTAATTTTTTTTCGATCTAAGCGATATACCTATAAACTATATTTATTAAACATGAATAAATCTAACTAGCATGAATAAAAATAACACAATCACCAACTGCGGACAGAAGACCACGAGCGATTTGGGAAATTTCCAACGCTATTGTAGAGATTTAGAAAATTTCGATACTATTTCACATGATAAACAAATTGAACTGGCTATAAAAATTAAGGCAGGCGATGAATCTGCCGAAGATGAGCTTATTCAGGCTAATTTACGTTTAGTTATCTTAATCGCATCTGAGTATGAAGGGTTAGGTTTAAGTTCTTTGGATTTGATAAGCGAGGGAAACTTGGGTTTGGTGAAGTCAGTTCGCAGGTTTGACCACGAACGTAAGGTAAAATTTTCATTCTATGCTGGATTATGGATTCGCCAGCAAATCAAGAGAGCCTTAAGCAATAAAAGCAGGACTATTCGAATTCCTGTTAGCATGATCGAAAAAATTAACTCAATCGAAAAAAGAAAGGCCCAACAAGAATCGCCAACTACATACACCCATGGTGCTACTTCTGAAGAACCTCAAACTGATCGCCTCAAACGACTCGTCACCTTAGCGAAAGCTTCTACAATTTCTCTAAATGCCCCATTTGAACAGAATGAAGGATCAACACTTGAAGATGCGATCCCCGACTTAAATAGCGAACATCCATTGGATGAACTTATTCGTCACGGAGATTATGACGTGATCATCGATAAAATTAAACTTCTTGATGCAAGAGAGCAGAAGGTTATGAAAACTCGATTTGGCTTGGATGGCTCTAAACCTTCGAAACTTATTGAAATTGCTAATCTACTTGGATTGACGAAGGAAAGAGTTCGCCAAATTGAACAATTCGCGATCGTGAAGTTACGCAGAATGTTTTTTGCAGAGCAAGGAGAAGAAATGACTGTCAGCTCCGCTTGACACCTTAGTATTAAAAGGCGACTTTGTGTATGTGGATCTAATTGAATATAGGAATAACATACAAATCGAAGAGGGTGCATCAGCTGTAATGTTCGTTTCAAACGCCGTGCTGTTCCCTGGGTGTCGGATCCCAATAAGAATTTTTGAATCCCGCTACCGAATAATGCTCAAGGATGTCCTTAGCGGCGACAGAACATTCATACTCAGCTTTCACCCTGAAGATCCAAATCGTCGTATGACTGCTTCTTTGGGATTGATCAGATCCTGCGTTGATCAAACGGACGGAACTTCAATTTTAATGATTGAAGGTTTAAAGCGAGTGGTGTTAGACCAGCAGATATCTGATGAACCTTACCCCACTTGGAAATATAAAACTCTTCATAACACAGATTTGTATGAGAATTTAGATCGTCCCCTTGTCGAGAATCTCAGGAATAAAATACAAGAATTAAACAAACAAGTTGGCTCAGATTTTGAATTGTACTGCTCTACTTCGAGTGTTGTTGAAATAATGTCAACCTGTGATCATCTAATTGAGATGACTGTTGAAAGTATTGGTTTTAAGAAAGAATTTTTTGATTGCTTAAATACTGAAAGAAAAATTAAACAAACCTTGGGTGTGATCGAAACATTAATGGAGACCTCACTAAAACATGACAAAAGAGACTAATTTATACAAAATTGGAGCCGTTTCAAAGATCACCGGCGTAAACATTGCTACACTAAGAGTTTGGGAAAACAGATACGGAGTCGTTGAGCCGATTCGTATAAATGGAACGCAACGAGGTTTCAGCAAAAAAGACGTTGATCGTATCTCAATGATCAAGCAACTAGTTGACGCAGGTGACTCAATATCAACACTGTCAAAATTATCGCTTGAAGAGTTGGAGTTAAGAATGCAACCGTCAGTCAAAAATTCTCAGTTAACTTTTGAAAAATCCAAAAATAGTATAAAAGCAGTTGCCATAGGAACAAGAATTCCGGAAGTAGGACGCCCAAGTCCACATCTTGCTGAGGTTAGAGTGGTTGCCAGATATGAGTTATCTACTATCATGGATGATCTGTCTGCTATAAATCTAAATGGAGAAATAATTATATTCGAAATTCCCTCACTACACCCTGACACCGTTGAACTAATCAAAAAAATATTGACCGCTTCTGAGATAAGTCATGCTGTGGTGATATACAGATTTGGCAGTGCCAATGGAATGAAGCTCGCCCAATTAGACGGAAGAATACATCCCATTCAGGCTCCGGTTTTTCCCATAGATATTCAAATAGCTAGCAATTTTGCAGTGAACAGAACATTCGGTTCAAGTGTTAATGTTATTGAAGAAGAAAAAGATCACGTTGTATTTAGTGAGAAAGAATTATGGGAGATAGGTGTGATGTCAAATCCTATACATTGTGAATGCCCGAAACATCTTTCCAGCATTATTTCAAGTTTGAGAGGTTTTGAAAAATATTCATCAGATTGTGAGGACTTAGATGAAAAAGATCGCATTTTGCACAAAGAACTAGAAAAAACAACCAGTCAAGTCAGGGCTATAATGGAAAAAGCCCTCAGGAAAGTCATTAAAGAGAATGACATAAAATTTTCTACTGCTAATCCATCATAAATAACTAAACACAAAACTAATAGGGTGATACAGCATATTATTTATTTTTATATAAATTTGCCCCAACTTTTACTAATGCTATATTAAATTATGCTTCAAACTAAGAAGCTAAATTAAAATAAAATGAAAATATTAAAAAGTTTAATGGCAGGATTTTTTTTCCTGGGGGTTGTTAAAGCTAACTCTGCAGACATCGTCGATACGGCTGTCAAAGCAGGAAAATTCAAGACGCTTGTCGCAGCAGTACAAGCTGCAGGCTTAGTGAAGACACTTAAAGGGGATGGTCCGTTTACAGTCTTTGCCCCAACAGATGCTGCGTTCGCAAAATTGCCAAAGGAAACTTTGGAATCATTGCTGAAACCAGAAAACAAAGGTAAACTAGCTAATATTCTAACCTACCATGTTGTTGCAGGTAAAGTGCCCAGCAAAGCCGTCAGCACCTCTAAAGTAAAAATGGTTAACGGTCAAAAAGCTAATTTGAAAGTTGAAAACAAAAAGGTAACAATTAACGGCGCAAACGTAGTTGCCGTAGATGTTATGGCAAGTAATGGAGTTATTCACGTTATTGATTCAGTTATTCTGCCGCCAAAGAAGTAAAATAAACTAAAGTCGTATTAAGAAAATAGAATATATATAGAGCGGGAGGGGGGAGAGAAAATAACTCTTCCCCCTTTTTCTTCTTTATTATCTAGTAAAAAATATAATATGATCTCATGTGATGTAGCGATAATTGGAGCTGGGCCTTCGGGCTCTAGTGCAGCAGCTTTACTTGCTGAAAAAGGCCATAAAGTTATCTTGATAGAGCGATCTAGGTTCCCACGTTATCACGTTGGAGAATCATTACTCCCATTTAACAGCAAAACCTTAAAGCGGTTAGGTTTGTTAGATAAAATGAGGAATTCGACGTTTATTAAAAAAAATAGTGTACAATTCGTAGACCAAGAAGGAATTATGAGTAATCCCTTTTATTTCAATACTCGTTATCCTGATGATTTGGCCCAAACATGGCAGGTTGAAAGGAGTGAATTCGACAATCTCCTCATGCAGACTGCCAAACAAAATGGAGCCTTAATAATGGAGGAAACAGAAGTAGTTTCCCTGACCGAAGAAAAAGGAAAGATATTGGGTCTAAATGCTTTAACCCAAAAGAAAGAAAATATTGAAATTAGGGCTAAGATAACTTTGGACTGTTCAGGAAAAGAAGCATTTGCAGCAAACCGACTTGGTTGGAGAGTTAAAGATCCTGAATTAAACAAAGTCGCTATTTGGACTTATTTTGAGGGAGCTGCCAGAGCGAGTGGAGTTGATGAAGGTGCCACCACCGTTGCCTTTATCCCAGAGAAGGGTTGGTTTTGGCATATACCGCTACAAAACAATAAAACTAGTGTGGGAGTCGTTGCTGAAGGTAAATATCTTTTTAGTTCAGGAAAAAAAGATTTAAGTGAAATTTTTAATAAATTGGTTAAACAAAACAAATGGATCGAATCAAATCTAAAGGATGCTCACCAAGTTGGTGAATATTGGGTAACTAATGAATATTCCAATCATTCAAAATATTGCAGCAAGCAAGGCCTTATGCTCGCCGGCGACGCATATTGTTTTTTAGACCCAGTTTTCTCGTCTGGATTAATGCTTGCTCTTAAAAGTGGCGTATTGGCTGCAGATGCCATTGATTTGGGACTAATTGAAAACGATTTAACTCCTGCTCGATTCAAGAGTTATGCAAGAACTTTAAGGGACGGAATAAATAACATGCGAATCTTAGTTTGCGCTTTTTACAGTGAAGGTTTTACATTTAAAGCTTTGATTGATCGCTTTCCTAACTTGGCTGGTGATGTAACAGATTGTCTATCGGGAGATATCAATAAGGATTACACATCTCTTCATGAAGCAATCGCAACCATGGTTCAAATACCGAAAAAAATGGAATTAGGCATGCCTTTAAATACCTAAGAGTAGATTATAAAATATAACGCAATATAAGATTATCATATAGTAAACTAGAATATTTTTTATGTTCTTTTTTTAAAAAGAAATTTAATTCATAATAGATTCCAAAATCCACCTCTTTTATTAAGCTTAGTTTAGTTATAATTCTATAAATTTTTCTTACATAAAGTTCCACCTCAGTAAAAAGAGTTTATGAAAGAAAAATTAAAATAGTCAAATATTTGAACGGCTGTCTCAAGCGAATGCTTGCTAGCAAAATGCTTAGCCCGAATTTTGTTGAAGGAATTTTTAAAAAGAGTTTATAAACCCGAAACAAAACCGACAAATAGCAAAGAAACTAGTCTCCGAAGCTTGATGTACGCGCGACCGCTTTAGGTTGAATCGTCGCACATACTTGTAAAAGGCGAAAGAGACGAATGACGGGCTGGAACAGTATAATGTATACTTCCTGACGTAATTTCATAAATCGTTTGAAAACCCGAGCGATTAATCCAAATTAATTCTACTCCACCACCCTCACCCGATAATAAATCTGGGGAAACCCCTTATCCCTATCATCCTCAAATCGAATCAAGGCCCCTGTCCCGTTGTAGATCTTAAGCGTTCTCCACACCTTCCAATCTTCCGTCGCTTCTACCACATAGCGGAGGCCACCTTGACTCTCAAACCCAAATCCAAACGGCTCCCGCTCGTATCCCGCGATTCGGATCGTGCTACCGCTACCTGATGTCATCCCTTCCAACTTCACCAACTTCTCTGCTGTACCATACGTCGCCCCCATCTCCAGTGTCATCATCTTAGCCACTCCGTACTCCTTGTCACTCGTCGCATCCCATATCCGATATCTTACGCTCTCCGCCTCTGTCAGGTTCACGTTGATCGCCACATAACTCCTGCCATCGGCTAGCACAACCTCCTGCTGGCCCCTTAACTCATCTCCCACAAACGCTCCCACCACACTTCCACTGCTGACTGCTTTACCTTCAACTGTCACTTGCGCCAGAACCGTTGCACTCACATTCGGGTACACCACCACTGTTCCCCATCTTGATTCATCCTGCCCCATCTTGGATATGCCCCTATTGCTCCCCTCTCCAGACACATCACCCACATTCCATACTCCATCCTCACTCACTTTCAGCCAGTAACCCAAACCGGGCGTGATGACTTTTAGTGTATTCAAGAATGGCGGCAAAGCGGGGTCATAGGAACTCTTCAGGTTCTTAAATTGCTCCACTATACCACCAAGGCTTGTCAACTCGTTCGCTGGTGCTGCACCACTCTCCCTCGGATACCCCACAAGATTCCAGCCCGGCTTCACCGTTATCGACGCTCCTGCAGGTACCTCTCCCTCCAAATCAAAGCTGACATCGGCATCCACACTCACCCAGTA
>Ga0115011_10001397_pt1 | contig 17364 bp, 13 predicted proteins | sample TroAtlMetagenome_2_FD_88705 | JGI IMG/M metagenome (GOLD analysis project Ga0115011, IMG submission 88705) | Marine eukaryotic phytoplankton communities from Atlantic Ocean - Tropical Atlantic ANT8 Metagenome | ecosystem: Environmental > Aquatic > Marine > Oceanic | place: Tropical Atlantic...
CTGCTCTAATGCTCGATTTTTTTGTGAATTTTGAGGTATGTTCGCCGAGACATAAAATTTGATTGTTTTTTAATATCTGAAAATATTATAAATTATTCAAAAACCATAATTTATTTTGTAATACATTTGAAACTTTAACATAATATGTGCTTATCTCGGTATATGGCATGGTTAGAGTGGCTTGGCAAAGGTTTGCTTAGCGGAACAATAGTTGTAGCAGCAAGTGAAATAGCAAAAAAATCATCAATATTTGGAGCATTAATAGTTTCTTTACCGATAATTAGTATACTTTCTTTATTCTGGTTGTATAATGATACTAAAGATACCACTAAAGTTGCTGACTTTGCTGAGGGAATACTTTGGTTGGTGATCCCAGCATTATCTTTATTCATTATTTTACCATATCTTCTCCGCAGAGATTGGAGTTTTGAAGCCGCAATGGCCGCAGGTATTTTTGCAACAATGATTGCTTATGCAATTGGAGTTTATTTTGCAACTCAATATTCTGGAGCATAACTGTTTCAATCGATTAAAGAAGATAAACGGGCACACCGGGATTCGAACCCGGGTTATCGGCTTAGGAGGCCAAGGTGATATCCTAGCTACACTATGCGCCCATGCAACTCTCCTCTCTCCTCTCCTCTTGATGCTTACGGAATTACAAGATTTTAAAGAAATCAACCGTTTAATCCTTAATTGAGAAACTTATCGCCATGTTTGTGAATGGCAACTCTGATTATATGGGCGAGGCATTATTGCCGAATCCTTATGGAGATGGATTTGAAGAACAAGATGCCCATTGGGTAGACGGATTATTGGTTCGTTCAAAGCAAAGAGAAAAAACAAGACTCCAATGGGGTAATTTTATCCAAAACCCATTATTTTCTGTTTGGAGAAATAGTGGCCCCCTTCTACTTTCATTACTTTATTTATTTCCTTTATTTATTCCGATGCAACAAATTTTAAGAATTTGGTTGATATTGTTAGCAGCATTATTGGTTACATTACCCCGTTTACCTACATTAATTACTTTAGAAACTACTTGGAAATCCGCTGTTGATCATTTAGAATTAATTCGTAGAGACGAAGCCCATGAAGCTGTTAGACCTGGGGCTGTAAGAATGCTAGAAGAATTAGACGATAGGAGAAATGTACAAAAATTACACATTAATTTGGGTTTATTAGCATTTTTTTGTGCATTTGTTGCCGTATTACAAACAGAAATTACCTTGGGTCCTCAATTGTTATTAATTTCTGCAAGTATGACTGAAATGATTTTAGCAATACAACCAATTATTCTTAGAAATTGGGGCCTCATTCCTGATTTAAGATATCCAATGTTGTCTATTTACAAACCATGTCAAAGGAGCATGAACCTCACAAAGCCACTAACCGAAGTAATGGAAGCACATTTAGATCCTTGGACAAAAAGATCATGGAGGAAATGGAGAACTATTTTCGAATCAAAAATACGTAAAGGAAGAGTAGTTAAATCAGCAGAAGACGCAATCGAGCGATTATTATTGTTAGAACATTTACGATTAAAAAAGAAATTAACAGATGAAGAAGCAGAGTCAGAAAAAAAGACATTCTTATCAGAATTTGAGGATATAGAAAACCCCGATTTAGAATATTTTTTATTACATCTTTATGGGCAATGTCCCGGATTATTTCATTTAATTGATGGTATGGTAGAAGAATTAATTACAACTCCAGACGAGGAGGAATGGAAGATGGATGCCAGATTATATCGGCATGATTATGGTGCAGGGGCAGATGTTTTTATTCGATTAACGAATTACACATCTAATAATGAATCAGTAAAATTAACAATTACAACTCCAAATGCAATACCCAGAGAACAAACTACAAAAATAGAGATTTTACCAACTAAATTAGAAAGAAAAGAACGCAAATTACATGATCCACTTAATGATAATGCAATTGATTTGATGACAACATTAACAAACGAAAGTCATTTGTTTTGGATGTCGGTTTCTTGGGCAAATAAATCTGTAAACAAAGTCATTGTAACCCTTGAAGATGATGCTAATGAAGTATTATTTGAAAAAGAATTAGTTATGCCTTCAACTTCAAGTAATAACGTATTTTGGTTTAGAGCATTAAATAGAATTGAAAGATTAGCAAGTCAAGGGGGGTTAATTCCATTATGAGTTGCATCGCCGTATTTATGTCCTAATTATATCTGGAGTGTTCAAAGGGGATTACTATGGAGGCATGGGATGTTGTTGTTGTTGGTGCAACTATTGCAGGAATGAGGGCAGCAATTTCAGCACATGATGATGGTGCTAATGTAGTAATTTTATCGGCACACGGACTTGGCAATTCAGGCTCAGACAATTATTCAAGCGGAGTCGCAGCATCACTTAATGAAAGTAATTCGATATCTCATAGAGACGATACAATAAAGGGAGGAGATTGGTTAAATGATCAAGATATTGTGTTTAAGAGGACATCTTTAATCAATAAACACATTGCAGAATTAGATCAATGGGGGCTTAATTTTAGAAGGTCTCTCTCAGGTGCTCCAGAATCAGAAAAAGCACTCGGTCACAAGTCTCCTAGGGTATTGACTACAGGATACTCCACGGCAAGAGAAATTCAACATATTTTGGAAGAACAATGTATTCGTAGAAATATTATGCGCAGAGGAGATTGGCTTGCACTTTCATTAAGTGGTTCTAAGAACCAAGTTACGGGAGTTGTGGGACTAGATATGATTGAAGGAACTGTAGAATCATTACAAGCAAAAGCAGTAATTATTGCAGACAATGGATTTGAAAACGCATGGAATCCAGGTCACGGTACTTCTAGAGGATTATCAATTGCTTTAGATGCAGGATGTCAGTTAAGAGATTTAGAATTCATTTCTTGGAATCCCTTAGGAATTCCTGATACAGAATTATCAGTGACTGTAGATATTTTACAAAACGGAGGCAAATTAACAACTTCCTCCGGCGAAGAAATAAAAATAAGTCCTGACACAACTCCGAATAATTTAGCTTATGAAATAAATAACATAGGAGGGATAGCTTTGTTAGATGCAACCTCACTAAATAAAAATGCAGTAAAATGGTATTCTGGATTGAGCAGAGAAGTAAAAAACAGAACAGGACTCCTTATGTCTGAACAATTAATTCCAGTATCTCCTAGGGTCGAACAAACAGTAGGAGGCCTTCCTGTAGATGAACATGGAAGAGTCGTTAAAGGAAATTGGGATACTTGGTATACTGGATTATATTCTGCAGGAGGGGCCTCTTGCAGTGGATTAAATGGTACAGGGATTATTGCAGGAAATAGGTTAATGGAAGATTTAATCGGAGGGTCATCTGCAGGAATGCATGCAGGTAAATGGGTTAAAAATAATGATTTTTCTGGAACCAAATCATTGGAAGACGCAATGTTTTCAGTCCAAGCAAATATTGCTAATTTAATTTCAAACGCTAGTGTTAATAATTCCTCTAACGTAAGTAAAACACATTCCAAATTATGTAAAATAATTACTTCAAAAATGGGATTTGAAAGGTCATTAGAAGGATTAGAAGAAGCGGCAATTAGTCTTGAAAATCTTGAAAGAGAAATTGTAGAAGAAAATTTAATTGATAATAATATGATTATGAATACAAACTTGACAGAAATAATAGAGTTAAGAGGTCTAATTTCAGTTACTAGAGCATCAATTGTTGCTGCAATTTCTCGTGCAGAGTCAAGAGGAAGTCACCAAAGAACAGATATTCAAGAAAAATTGAATGACACAATGTTGAAGCATACTTTAGTTGACTCTACATTACAAATTAATTGGTTGCCACTGAGGAAAAGTGCTAGTGGCACATGGATACTAACTCCTAGTAATTAGGCTATTTGCAGACTAACATTTCTATACTCTAGATTAAACAGAGAGTAATATGAGCGAGTCCATAACTCTCTTTTCAAAGATAATTAATGGAGATATACCTTGCTTTGAAATATCTAAAGGAGATAATTGGTTATCATTTCTCGATATAAATCCTAGAAGAACAGGACATACATTAGTCGTTCCATATGAACCAGTAAGCCATTTGGCAGAATTATCATCTCAACAATTATCCGATTTATGGGAAGGAGTAATTGAAACTCAAAAATTACTATCTAAATTTTTTAATACATCTGATTTCTTAGTAGGAGTTCATGATGGGACATTAGCAGGTCAAGAAATTCCACATGTCCATATACATATTATTCCAAGAACAAAAGGAGATGGAGGAAGATCACTTCTTGCTTGTTGGCCAAAGGCACCTGCTATAGGTTCTGTAGAGCCAGATTTTTCAGCATTGGCAAAAATCCAAAAAGAGATTCAAGATGCCAACACATAATTTGAGATGATAGCGATGTCTAAGAAAAAAATGAGTACTGGGGCGGATGGGGCCAAAGATAAACATGGAAATGAATTACCAAAATTATCCAAGCATGCATCGGTATTAGAATATGAAAAATTATTGAATGTAGAATCTCCAGATTATTCTAGAAAGGCCCCTGGGTCACTTTTTTGGACAAGAATTGCATATTTTTTAACAGGGCAAGCAACAAAAATGCAATATCGAACTTTTGAAACAACAGGCAAGGAAAAAATGTCAAAAGATTGTGGAATTCTTACTGTATGTTGGCATACAAATGGTTTGATGGACGTAGCACCAATAATTAATCATCATCCAAATTATTTAGTTGTTGGAGGAAGACATGACCTAGTCAATCATCCATTACTTGGTTTTTGGGCAAGGCGTATGGCAGTTCAGCCAGTTGTCCGACAAGCAGAATTGATGAGGGGCGGATGTACAGAAGAAGAAGCCAAGTATCTAAATGGCCGTAGTTTGATTAGGCTTTCAAAGGGAATTTCAGCTGGATTTGGAGGTATTTTAATGCCAGAAGGGACATCACATCATGAAAGTCATTTAATTAGATTGAAAACAGGACCTGCAAGGGTATTAACTTCAGCAGCAACGATTGCAAACTTCCAAGGAAGAAATAAACCTCAAATCATTCCAGTTGGTATGCATTTTCGGAAAAGACACTTATTCAGGACAGATATTTGGGTAGAATTTTGTGACCCAATTAATTATGATTTATCCCAAGAATTATTAGATTTAGGATCTAAATACGATGAGGAAAAATGGATCGAACCTCCTGCAGAAGATGTATATCATGTAAGAGATTTATTAAAATTAAATTTAGAAAAAGTCACCCCTGGTGCAATAAATTGGGACACTTATAGAGGTTGGAGGTTACTAGCACATTTGAAAGCAAGAAGTGAGAATAAGAGCAAACTTAATTGGCGCGAAGAAGTAGAACTTGCACGAAACTGGAGAACCTTATCAGATCAGACAATTGGTACACATGAAGAACAAAAAGAATCAGGACCAAGAGAATCCAAAGATACAGAACTATTTTCACAAGCAGAATCCGCCGCAAAAATCTTAGATGATTACAAATTAGACGGCAGAGCAATTAATCAAGTCGGAGGAGTAAAGAAACCATCTCCAGTAAATATCCTAAAGTCTATTCCAGGAGTATTAATTGGCATTTTACTATTCCCCTTTTTGTGCATCTCCTCTGGTTTAATTTTAGCAGTTTGTAATTATTTAGGTAATGTTACCGATGAGGGAGAAGATGCAAGAACCTCAATCCATTTTGCAGGTTTTATACTCACTCCATTCATATTTTGGCCAATAATGGCAACACTCTCAGTTTTCTTACTCGCATTCTTTTTAGATGTTCGACCAGCAATAATGGGATGGGAACAAATCACTTTATTCCAATCTGTACCATTTTATTTGATTATTTGGGCATTAATGTTCCCCTTATTTTGGTTAATTAATAGAATTAGCCTTACTTATTGCTTAGATTCCTTTAATGATATCTTATGGGAAATTAGAATTAATAGTTTACAAAAAAGCGATAAAATCAATGAATTGAATAAATTATTAGACACATTAAATTTGAAAATTAAAGATTATTAGAACAAAGCGGTCATAACTAATTATCATTACCGAGGGGATATGGGGCCTTCAGAAGTAGAAGACATGATCAAAAATTGGTTTGCATCTGAATCAATAGAGTCACAAGTCCATAAAAACGAAAAAGCACATTTTCATATGTTGATTAAATTCCCTCCAGGGCCAACAGGACATACATTTAATATTTCAATGCCTAAAAATAGAAATTTAGTTGCGATAAGTAGTGGAACAAGAGTAGACGGAGGTCAACAAAAAAATATGAAAAAAATGCGTGCTGCAGATAAAAGAGCATGGATTAGTTGGCTCCACAGAGTTCGTATGACTTTAACACAAACAGGTACTGATTGGGTGGTACACCTTGGCCATGAAAATGGAGTTAGAGGAGTGGGCCCACTACAAGCATTCAATGTTAGTGAGCCAATTTGGGTTGATGGCCTTTCTCAAAATGAATTAATGCAATCCTTACGTAGGCTATGGTTAGCAAAACTTAGTATTATTCATGAAATAAAATTTCAATTTGGACCAGGGACAAGAGAGCAGGGACCAGTAGACGATTGGGGTAAAAAAGGAGAGATTAAAAAACAAGGCAATACAATCTCCGAATCTCAAGATAATATTGTCGAAGGAGACGAATCTGGAGGATTTGGTTCAGAATTTGATCCGAGTGATTGGGTCTAATCTTCCTTTTTCAATAATATTTCAACAGATTCTAATCTTTTGTTAACATGCTCCATTCGTACATAAAGTTGCCAACTGAACCATCCAATTAGTCCAATCATTGCCGCATAAGCAACACCCAAGAACACTATATCATTGGCCATTGAGTCCTCCCTCCTTACGCTCATCTATGATTGTTTGTAATTTTTCCAAACGAATTTCTTTTGAGTATACTTTAGAGCTAAGAATCGCTTGACCAATCATCAATAGCAAGAATCCTGCAAATGATAATAACCACACTTGGTATATGATGGGATCTACTGAATTAGGTTCTGCTGTAGGCCCTACAATAGGAGCAGGATGTCTGACCTGCCAAGCGATAGTTGCGAAATAAGTCAATGGAACCAAAAGGAACCCAAATAACCCAATTCCAGAAAACACATCTCTAAATTCAGGAGTATCTGGTTGACTTTTCCTTGACATTACCAGATATAGTGCAATTCCAGAAAGAACAGCATATGTGTTTAATCTTACATCTCCGAAATCCCAAGCAACTCCCCATTCTGCCATACCCCAAATAGGGCCTGAAACTACCACACATAATCCAAATAAAAGGGATAGCTCAGCAGAAACCCCACTTAATCTCCATGCCCACTCTTTTCTTTTCCACATCCAACCAAGAGAACCGACAAATAACATTCCAAATGTAATGAAACTAGTCCATGCAGCAGGCACATGCCAAAAGATGATACGATATGCTTCAGGGGCATTCCATTCTTCAGAAGAAACACTTGGTGCATAAAATAGGCCAAGTAAAAAACCTGCGCCAGCAACTCCTAAACCACTCATTAGGAACATAATGCCCAGTTTAGAATTAGCCATTAAGAACACCCTAAAAGTTTACTTTTTTGATAGTGTTGGTACTATGAGATAAATTATGCAGGGAATTACAATAACAATAATTATTTCATTCAATGATTTTTCAATTTCTCCAGACATTATCATATTACTTGTAATCAAAAAAGGCCAGATTAGAATCAAAGTTAGTAGTGGGATAAAGGTGGAATTTTTCCTAGGCATATTTTCGGCAAGTGAATAAATAGCATTGTTCGCATACATCACTAATAAGATAGTTATCGAGCATATGACCATCATAATTGTATCATCAGGTAATGACCCATCTAGAATCAACAAAGAGGCTATGAATGGTGCAAAAAATACAATTAAGATTTCTGGAATTGTTGTTTGAGGAACAATTGGTTCAGAAATCATTGCTTTCCACCAATCACCACATCTATTTTCTTGAAGATAATTTAATTCAGCTGGTTTGATTAGTGCAGCTAAGAAACCAGGTAATAGGATTAATCCACCTACTAAATTCAAAGGAATATTATCCTTGTTTAATTCCATTAATAGTCCTGCAATTACCAATAGGCTTGTAACTAAAGGCAACCCTCTTTTTAGTAGGGGTAATTTAGTTCTTTTACTAATATTTCTTGACCAAATAGATTTTGCTAAAGAGGTACTGCTGACCTTCTCCTTAATTTTAGGCAATATATTTTCATATTTTCTCTCCCCTTCTGTTGCTTTATTACTCATTTTCCCCTCTTTAATCTCACAAATATTTGTGGCAATGTCAGAAAGCCTCGGGTCGTGTGTAGCAATTATGAATCCATGACCTTTAGATGCGAGAGCAATTAAATCATTGGCTAGCAATTTTACTGAATCTTTATCTAATCCTTCAGTAGGTTCATCAAGAAGACAGAATTTTGGTGAATTTGAACAATACGCAGGCATTAAACCTTGTATGACTGCGATTTTTCTTTTCATACCAAAAGAAAGGTGTGCAATGAGATCAGATTTTCGATGTAGGATATTCCAATGTTTTAGTATGCCATCCATATCTGTAGGATCTCCATTTGAAACCATCATTGAAGATATCATTCTTTCATTTACTAATTCATCTCCATTAATGCCATTTTGCTGTAATGTTAATCCAAATAATGGCTTGGTTTGCACAATTACTCCTTTTTCAGGAGGAATCATATTTGCCATAGCTTCGAGTAATGTTGATTTCCCGCATCCATTTTCACCATTTAATATGATAATTTCTCCCTCTCTAAGATCTAAATTTATTTCATTGATTATTTTTTGAGGGCCCCTAAAAACAGTCAGGTTTTCAGCCCGAATTAGAAGATTATCGTCGTCTCCCACAATTAAAGGGGAATCGTATTTATCGTTTCAGTTTTGAGGTAATTATTGAAATCAAATGGTGACCTCAAATGGTTGTTATTAAGTATGATGATTTCTTAATTAATTACAGTACCAAGCGATAGGTGTTTAGATGAGTGAAAAATTACGTAGTGTGTTTTTAGTTTTAGTGATGATTTTATCGAGTTTTTCTGCAATGGGTTTACCCACTGCATCGGCAGGATCTGTAGTAATTTCAGAAGCAATTGAAATTGTAGAAGATTCTTCTGTAAGTTTACGGATGCCTACAGTTGCTTCTGACTCTCAAGGCAATGTTCATGTTGTTTGGTCAGAAAATACTAATCATTTATTTTACAAATTATTAGATGCACGAGGTAACGTATTAATTGACTCAACTCGAATTTCTAATGCTGGACAAGTAAAAGCATGGCATCCAGATATTGCAGTGGATGATAATGATTTTGTACACATTGTTTGGGCAGATAAAGGATCTGGGCAACATTCAATAAAATATACAGCGATTAATGCTGCAATGGATGATCAAGATGGAGACGCAGCACTTGATACAGTAATCAGTGCAATAGACGATACAGTTGTTGTACAAAAAAGCAAGAATAGAGATTGGCCTGCAATTGCAGTCGACTCATTAGGGGGAGTGCATATCACTTGGGAAGATTCATGGGATGAATTAGACAAGTTTTACTCACAACCACAAATTTACTACACAATGTTACTTCCAGATTATCCAATTAATCAAGCAATTACTAAAATTGATGACACATTAATAACACCAATTATTGGACACAAGGGACATCCAGATATTGCGGTAGATGCACAAGATAAAGTTCAAATTGTATGGGACGATACAAGAGGAGGAAAAGTAGAACTTGTATTCCTAATAGATACTTCAGGTTCAATGAGTAATGAGTGGGCTGATGTATGTACTGTAATTTATGGAGGTCAATTTAGCGGTGGAGGCCAGTTTGAGGGGATCAAACCTATGCTTGAAAAAGCGAATATGACTGTGTTTGAAACTATTTATGGATTATACTCAACATGGGGAGCACCTAGTGCTATGCAATCTGGTAATTGCGCATCTCATTACAAGAATGGTGCAGGACCAAGAAGCTCCCACTTAGGCGGTGCTGATGGAGAAGATAGTGGAGGTATCAGATGGATGAACGATGCTATTTACAATGGAGGAACATACATTACAGGAGAAGGTGAAGATTGGGGCCCAGGCAGTACTTGGGCATGTTTATCTTGGAGAGATAATAACGGAAATATTCCTGGAAATCCGCCAACATCAGAGGATCACAAATGGAATCCTAATGCAACTAAGATTTTACTTCCAGTGAGTGATGAAGGACCATTTAATGGTGATGAAGGAAGTGATGCACAATATACAACTACCATTAACGAAGCACACGATTCTTGTGTTAATGCAGGAATTATACCAGTAGGCCTTGCAGGAGACGGTTGGGGAAATACGAAAGATAGATTCCAAGATTTATCATTTTGTCCAGATGGAGATACAAGTGATACATCCATTGGAGCATGTCCTGGAACTTCTGTTAGAACAACAGATGCAGGAGGGGCGGTTTACGACTTCCCAGCATCAAATACTGGAAATCAAATGGCATTACTTATTGATGCATTAGTATTTGTTGCAACAAACAATAGTAGAGAAATTTACACTACTGTTTTAGATCCATGGGCCAAATTAAACAATAATATGGATCCAAATTGGCAACCTGGTGATTCTGCAACTACTGCCTCTGGTGGCCGATATACTGAAGATTTAGGTAAGGGAGAAGAAGGACATTTAGTAGTAGTTAACGACACAAGAATTACTATTGATGATGCATTTTCATTACACCCATCTATTGCTTTTGACAGTGAACAAAATGCACATGTTACTTGGATGGATACTAGAGATTATGGATTTAAGAAAGATGATAATTATGAAGTATATTATTCCAAATTACGTATGCGTGGTGCTGGAGATTGGGATGGTGTTCCTGAAGGACTTTCAACATATCAGATTAAGAAAATTGATGATACGAGGGTATCTGATTTAGGTGAAGTGACTCAAAATAGACCTTGGGCCCCATCTAGTACTCATCCAGCCATCATTGTAGACAACTTAGATAATGCACATTTGGCATGGTTAGATAACGATAATTTGACAGCAGGTGAAGAGATACAATATACAAGATTAAATGCAACAGATGATACTGGTGCAGGAGCATTAATTTTAGATCCATGGGAAACATCTGAATTAACCAAATGGAATTCAGATAAATTAGGTCCAAATTCTGGAAGAACACCAGATCAAGGAACTCCTCCAGGGTTTGCAAATGATTTAGGTAATGGTGCACATTTAGTATGGTCAGATACTAATACGTGTGATGAAAATAGTAATAGTTACATTTACACTTTATGTTATTCACATGTTCTTACTGGTATTGTAGACGTCACATTCCAACCTGGAGAGACTTATTTCCATGAAATTGAGCCAGGAGAACAAACAATGTACAATTTAACTGTAAATAATTCAACACCAGGGCCGTCCGATATTGTTGCAGATTCTTATTCATTAACTCTTGAAGGTGTGCCATTAGATTGGTCAGCAACGTTATATTTCTCTAGCAACAATACTGCAATTTTTGAAGATACCAACATATATCTTGCAGGTGGAGAAACAGTTGATGTATTTATGAGAGTAAGAGCTCCTAATATCTATCAAGCCGCAGGTCTACAAGATCAATTTGCTAACATTTCAGTGGTGGCGATGTCAATCAAAGATCCTGCGATAAGATCGGCAAGATTAACGATTACTTTGATGGATATCGAATACGGAATAGATCTTGATGCAAGCCATTCTCTTGTTGAAGTGGAACAAGGAAAGACAGCAAAATTTTCGATCACAATCACAAACACAGGAAATGTGTTTGATACATTTGCTTTCTATGATCCACAAACAATAGAAGGTGGAGCAGCATGGAATTTACCATTTGGATGGGGAGTTACTTTCCCACTAAATGTTTCTTTAGATCCTCAACAATCAGTGACAGAGTCATTGAGTATTAGTATTCCATCTACTCAGAATCCAACGGATGAAGCAATTAATTTACATGGGTGGTCCACTGGTGAAGATCCACTAAGGTTAAGCCCTAATAGAGGAAATTGGGACACCTTGGTTTTGAAGATCTTTGTTGAATTACGTACAACAGGAAACATAGATTTGAATCCTGAAGAGACCAGCAAATCAGTAGATCCTGGAGAATGTGCAAGATATGTAATTGAAGTATCCAAAAATTATCAAGATGGTAGATTAATTTTTACTTTACCAGATGCACCTGAAGAAATGCCAGAGGGAGCAGATCCAGCAGAGTGGGCAGAAAACAATTGGAGAGTAAGTGTAGACTTTGATGAGTTTAATGCACCGTTAGGAAACGATGTAGAATTATCAACGCCGCGTCCATGGACAGTAGATCGTCCAGAACAGATTGTAGTAGAAATTTGTGCACCTTCTGATTATGATTTCGCATCTGCTGGTTTGGGCCCCTCAATTACTATTAAAGCACATTTAGAAGGGTTCCCTAGAGTCTCTGATTCAGTGATACTTTCAACAAGAGTGAATTCAATATATGAATTAGAAGCAACTGTGAATGAAACTAATTTTGAAGTAGATCCAGGAGAATCGTTGTTAGTTCCAATGGGAATTTTGAATGATGGTAATACTCCAGATCGTTACGATGTACGTTTACTATCAATGACTAATTCAACAGGTATAAACCAACTATGGGACATCTATATCCCAAGAGATTCTGATTCATTGTACCCAACAGAAAACGGATTACAAAGAGGTGACATAAAGGATTTAGAAATCGTTGCAAATGTCCCAGATCAAGTTGAAGCTGGACAATATGTAATGGAAATAGGGTTATTTAGTGAAGAAGCATATCAAGGAGAATCAGACTCTGAAAAGACACATTTAAGAGAATTAATTACAATTGGAATTACAGTAAGAGAATTCCATGATATGCAGATTACAATAGATGATTCGGTTGAAAATGAAATTAAAATCGCAGCACCAGGAAGAACCGTGCAATATATTGTTAATGTTACAAACAATGGAAATGTAGTTGATGACGCATTTTTGAATATTCATACAATGAGTAGTGATCAATGGAACGAAGATCCAGGATTTGGTGTACTAACTTCATGGGCAATTAGATGGTCAGAATTAGAAAATTTTGGTTCTGAAGTACCAACACAAAAAGATTGTCTTGAAGTTAATGCTGTTTCAGAAGCAACCGAAGAAGGCCGTTGTTATTTCGTAACTAATGGAGGAGTATGGATGATACCTTCAATGGAGGCATACGAGACAATTACTCTTGTAGCTAGTATTGATGTTAGTCCAGAAGCCAAACTAAATGACCGTGAGTTAGGATTGAAAGTTACAACCCCTGTTGGTTCATCAGCAGAGGGAGGAGATTATGATGAGACCTCAACATGGGCAGATTCAGCTGCAGATACAAACGAACAAGTAATTATGCTGAGATTAAGAGCTCCAAATTTAAATCTTATAGAAGTAAACCCTCCAGCAAAAACTGAAGGTTCTGTAGGGGATACAATCCCAATCTCGATTAAAATTACTAATGATGGTAACGCACAAGCAGATAACGTTGAAGTGATTATGTGTAGAGACCAATCGACTTCAGATATAGAAGACAATGGATGTGATGAAGACAATATTGTATTCAGACAAGTAATTGGTGCAATTAGAGAACCAGGTGATGATGGAGTACCTCTAGAAGTAGAAATTACACTTCTATACCCAATTGAAGCAGGTTTCCACGATGTAGTAATTATTATTGATCCAAATAATGAAATTATTGAAACAGACGAAAAAGATAATATCAAAGCAGTTGGAGATTTAAATTCTAATAATCCAATTATTGATGTTGCTGCAGAAGTACTTTCAATCTGGGCTTTACCACTTGGGGTTTTAGTTTTGACAACAAGCCTTCTTGGAGTTGTTTATCTTGTAGGCCGTGCAAGAAGAGCAGAAGCATTAGGTAGAGTAGCAGAACAAAGCATATTGGTTGATGAAATCGAAAGTTGAAAGGATTATTTTTCTTCCATCAAGTCATAAATATCTGACACGCGTTGAATTCTTTTATCAGAATTCAATTTACCCTTTAGGGCTGAATCATCCCCCTCTTCCAATTTGTCTGGTTGTGCAACTGGTACTTTTTCTGGAATAATATCTAATGTATTTCTTTGAACTTCTTCTTCATATTGCCTTCTTTGTTTAGCAATATCATCAGAAACAATTGTTTCCTCATCTTCAGTATTGGTTATTAGTCCGACTTCAACTTCTTTTGTTGCATCCCCCATATTCCAAGATTTCGGCTTCCATTTACTGTTTTTATTTGCCTTCTTTTTTCTTTTATTTTTATTAAGTGGTAATTCACTTAAAAATAATATCATTCCTAATGCATTAGCAATTAAATAGCCTTCAATTGAGAAATTAAGAAACACATAAAGCTCGTATTCAAGAGTTCCATCTATTGTCTGAGGCTCCACATCTATTGCTGTTTGAAGTCGATAATTTCCAGGCACTAATTCAGCACTCCAAGAAGGACATTCAGATCCCACTTCCCCAGTCCATTCATAGATGACGTCATTACCTTGAGTAAGTGTCAATGAGAATTGTTCTTGGTAGTGAGAATAATTTTCGGAAAAATCAAAATTACAATTTAAAGTAAATGGAACATTTTTTCCACTGGCAAGAATATTAGGGACTTCAACTGTATGATTTTGATTGAATTTAGTTTCAGGAGTATAAACTTGATTTAGTGAAGGTTGTTGGTGTAATGTTAACCAAATTAGATTTATGGAAATCCATAGTACCAACATAAAATACATTCTATATTTTGATTTAGGTATTTTTTCACTATCTTTCTTTTTTTCCACATCAGATAACATGCCCTAAATCCTCCAGTATATTTTTCATCCATTCCAACTTTTTCATTTTTTTATTTATGTTGCTTATTCCTGTCCATGGTCCAATTTTATTAGAATTAAACCCAATTAATTGGATTTTTTCGGTATTTATCCCACAAGCATGGAGCATACATACTGCTCTGTCGCCGTCACTAAAACCTCCAAAATTTACTGCAGGATCTTTTCTTTTTAATATTTGATGACTAATAATTATTCTAGGCGCAGGTGACCATTTGTTCCAGATTTCTAGAATGTTTTTCAAATTTTCTTTTGCATGCCCATGCGCATGTAATAAGATACGAAGATTTCCGATTTTACTATTGGAAATATAGGGCAAACCATCTCCATCAGAGACCAGACAAATTATATTTTCAAGCAAATCTTCTTTCAATTCCAATAATGCGCCAATTGCTCCATCTGCAACAATTAATGATGAGTCATTAGACAAAGTCATAATTTCTTCTTTAGTCACATTAGCTCCAATTACTACAAAGTCTTCTTTTGATTTTATATCTTTAATTAACTCATTTAGATGATTAATTTGAGATTCATCAGCCCATCTCTTATCGAAATTAGCTATGTTTTTTTGTAACCAATCTAAAACTGCCTCATCATCTTTAGAATCCCATCCAAAATATTCCCGGATTTTTTGTTGATATTCAACACAAACAGGAGTGAAATTCTTTGGTTGCACTATTACCTCCCCAGAGGTCATAATTCAATAACCTTCAACTTTTTACTATCAATGTGCCCAGTCCATTAGAGCCACCAGTAATCAAAGCAAATGATTTGCTTTCAAGGTATCCCTTTTTACCACAAACGAGGGAATGGTTGAATGTTTTAAGTGCTGACGAGAATATAACCTTAGAGATGTTGATTTCAGATCCATATATGGAACCGGCTCGTAATCGTGGGAAATTAAGATTAATTGAAATGATTACTCATTCAGGAGGAGTAGATATGGAATCAACTAGTGATATTTATACTAGAGAAGGACAATTAATGGAGGTGTATTCCTATTTGTTTGCAAAATTAATCATTTGTTCTGCAGCAGATGAGATATTAGTTTCTCGATGGGCACAAGCAGAAGCAGAATTAGCAGAAAAAAGGTTGTCAATAGAGGGGGAAAATCTAGAAGTTATTGCTAAAACTTATATTGACAAATTAAGACATGAACCTTCAGATTTCATAAATAGGAAGAAAATTTTTGATGGGAGAAATATTCGTAAATTCGGATATAAAAGAGGAATTTGGAAAATTGGAATTATTGACTTTATTGAACTTTGTTCTAATATTTCGGGTTCAAGATGGCGTTTACCAAATCATGAATTAGAACAGGGATGGGTTACTCTTTGGGACGAAGAAATATATTCTAGTGATGCACAATTATCCAGATTGTTACGTGAAAAAATAAAGGTAGAAATCCAAAGAGACGCCAGAGAACAAATAGAAAAATTGGGCGATGATAAAATTCCAGGTTTAGAAAAATATGTTGATATGATTAAAGATACACTTGGTGATTTCAAAAAGAAAGAATTAGAATTAAGTAGAGTTGATCAAGAAGACTGGCCTCCATGCATGCACAAGGCAATTACAGAATTAGCAAGAGGAGTAAATGTTAACCACACTGGCAGATTTTTCCTTGCATCGATGGCTTCAAAGATAGGCATGCCTCAGAAAGATGCAATTGCATTTTTTTCTAACGCTCCCGATTTTAGTGAAGCAACTACATCATATCAGGTTGGACAAATTTATGAAATGAATTATACTCCCACAAGTTGTGAAAAAATGAAACTTGGTTCTAATTGTGCAGTTGAATTTGGAGACGATACACTTTGTGATAAAGAGTGGTTAAAAAACCCAGTACAATATGTTGCTGTAAAGCAAGGCTGGAAGGGAAAACAAACCTCAAATAAGAACGAAAACTAGAGTTATTTATACACATTAAGAAGAGATGTCTTTTAATCAGAGCAATTACGGAGGCTTGAAACGCCATGGTAAAGAGAACTTTAGTTTTGACAATCGACAGGGATAACGACCTTGGAGCCAAAGCAGGAATTAGAGGTCCAGTAATTGGTAGAAAAAGTGTTTTGACTGCAGCCCTTAAACTTGGCATAGCAGATCCTGAAGAGAGCGATACTAATGCAATATTGGGCGCATTGAATAAACACGATACTTTAGTAGATGCCGTAGATGATTCAGAACAAGTGGAGGTTGCGATACTTACTGGTGATGAAAAAGTAGGATTGAGAAGTGATAGAATAATTACTAGTCAACTTGAAGAAGTAATAAAAGAATTTCAACCAGATAGAGCTATTTTAGTTACAGATGGCGCTGAAGATGAATCCGTACTTCCAATTATTCAAAGTCAAGTAATGGTGGAGCACGTACAAAAGATAATTGTTAAACAATCAAAAGGTATAGAAGGAACTTATTACATAATTGCAAAAGCATTGGAAGATCCAAA
>Ga0115011_10001398_pt1 | contig 17356 bp, 24 predicted proteins | sample TroAtlMetagenome_2_FD_88705 | JGI IMG/M metagenome (GOLD analysis project Ga0115011, IMG submission 88705) | Marine eukaryotic phytoplankton communities from Atlantic Ocean - Tropical Atlantic ANT8 Metagenome | ecosystem: Environmental > Aquatic > Marine > Oceanic | place: Tropical Atlantic...
GCATATCAATATCGGGAGTTCCGATTTTGTATTTGGCTTTAGCCCAATACCTTATCACCCTCCAATACTTCATGTAATCGTGTGAGGGCTGAACTCTATCGTAGTTCTTTCTTATTATATTTTGCATTAAATTAAATTTGTATCTTTGCAAGAACAAAAGTAATAAAATTATGCCAGATCCTAAAAAGAAAGCAGCTCGACTTGAAAAGAAAATAAAAAAGGTAAGAGCAAAGACAGAGAGAAAAACTCAAAAGCAGATAGGAAGGACTGAGAGAAAGTTAAAGAGAACTGCTAACAGAACTACTGGTACTTTTGTAAATTTATCGGAACAAAAGAAAGAGAAGACTATTGCTCAAGGAAATAAGAGGATAGCAAGGATTACTAAAAGGGGTAATAAAAGAGAGAAGAGATTGTTAGATAGATTAGCAAAGGTTAAAGCAGATATGCAATACTAATATTATGTCACATAAACCATTTCATAGAGCCAATGTAGAAAAGAAGACTTCAGTTAAATCTAAGTCTACTCTTAAAAAAGAATCTCAAGCAAAAAAAAGAAGGGAGGCTGATCAAAAGAGAGACGCTAAAATTGCTGCAGCTGAGGCACAACAGGCTAAAACACAGGCAAGTGAAAAATCTAAAAAGAAGGTTAAGAAAATAGCGGAGACTTCTAAAGCAAAACTTACTAAAAAGAAAAAGTCATTAGAAGAAAAAATGACTAAGGCTACTAATAAGTCAACTAAGAAGATGAATAAGTCTGCTTCTAAGAATAAAGCTAAAAAGTCTGAGCTTGAGGATAAAATAAGATTAGCTACGACAAATAAGAAGAATGAAACAGATGCAAAGAAAAAAGCTAAACTTCAAAAAAGAATAGAAAAACTTAGAGAGAAAAAAGAAAAACTATTTGTTAAGCGTAGAAAGCAGGTTGATAAAGAAATATCAAAGTACGAAAAGAAGGGAGAGAAGTTTGAAGAGAAAACTAAGAAAGCAGAATCCAGAAGTGCTAAGAGAAAACAACGAAGAACTGAAAGAGCTACAGGTCAAACTAAGATGTCTCGTCAAAAACGTAGAGCTACTAAGAGGGCAGCTCGTAAAAAAAGAAGCCAAGCAGTAACGGGTATTAAGCGTTGGGATACTACTTGGAACTAAGTAAAAAAAATAACTATCTTTGTAAAATAATTTAAAAAAAAAATAATGGCACCAATAAGAAGAAATCTATCACAACCTTTAGCGGCATCTGAATTTGATAGCAAACCTAAAAGAAAGAAAAAGACCGTAGTAAAAAATGCTGACGGATCTACAACTACAACAAGAACTCGTAAAAATATACTTACGGGAAGAACAAGAACTGTAAGTAAAACAACAGGAACTAAAGGTTCTAAAGCCTCTAAAAATGTAACGGTAAAAAGAAAAGACGGATCTACTGCAAAAACTAAAACCGTTATTAAAGGTAGAAACAATAGAAAAAATATTGTTATGGGTGAAAAAGGTAAGGGAAAAGAGCCTACATATAAAAGCACTACTAAATACAAAAAAGATGGTAGTTCTAAAACAAAGAATGTGTATACAAAAGGAAGGTATGATACTCGTGAGGAAAAATATCTGGATGGTACTGGTAAAACATCTAAGAAAACAGGCATCATGGGTGGATCTGTTAAGTCTAAAAGATCTGTGTCTAAGTATAAAACTTCAGCAAAAAATAAAAAATAAAAATTATGAAAAAGCAAGGTTACAATTCAAGACTCGATGAGTCTTTAGGAAACAAGCACAAAGGCAAACACTCTCAATCTTTAAAAGATAGAAGAGATGAGTCTAAAGCAATGTCTAAAAAAGACTATGGTCATGCATATGGTGGAGATCACAATATGTCTTATGAGAAAATTAATAATGTAAAGAAACATCTTTCTGCACATATTAGAAAATAATTATGGCGAAGAAAGGAAGAACTAAAAAAGGAGCCTTTCCAGAAATAAAAGAATCTCGTCAGGGAGCTTTTACAAAGTGGGCTAAGAATAATGGATTCAAAGATGCGTGTAGTGCAGCTTCTGCTGTCATGAAGAATACTGAAAAGCATTCTGAAAAAGTGGTGAAGATGGCTAACTACGCTAACAACTTTGGGTGTAAAACAAAATAAGATGGGTAAATTATTAATATGGTTAGGGGAATCAATCTCTAATTTATGGTGTAAGTTTCAATGTCAATGGAATTGGTTAATATCTAAAGTAATGTTTAGTGTAGATACTTGTCCTAATAAACTTTGTACTTGTAAAAAATAATTATGAAAAGACATAAGTCTAATATAGTAAATGAAATGAAATCCAGAGGCTTAGGAGATAGTATAGAAAAGTTTACTAAAGCAACAGGAATATAAAAAGTAGTCGATACTGTAGCAAAAGCTGCTGGTAAAGACTGCGGATGTAATAAAAGAAAGGATAGTTTAAATAGAGCTTTCCCTTACGATAAATAAAAATAAAAAAATGGCATATCAAAAATTACAAGTAAGTCAAGCGTTAGAGGTTATACCTTCTAATGTTGTGTCTATCCCAGATCCTTCAACACAGATTTTTGCAGGAGTAGCAAATTTTAGTGTCTTGAATCAGTTAACAGATGTAGGAACAACATTTTTAACAATGGGTATTCAGATAATGAGTCCAGGTCCTGCAATTATATATAATACAACAGCGGGTATAGCGTACTATGTTGAGAGTATAAATAGTGATACTCAACTTACACTTAAAGGAGGACCAGCAGGAGGGGCTGCTGATAACTACGTAATATATAATGCTGCCACTTTGGGATGTATTCCTTTTGTAGGAGGAGCGGGAGATATAGCGCTGGTAATGGCTGCTCGTAATACTAATGCTGCCCCAACTGGTGGTACTGCAGTTTTATTTAAAGGCATCGCTGCAGGATCCTTTTTACCTACACAGGTAATAGGAGTAGCAGCAGCAACAACAGCTACGGACATAGTAGCACTTTGGTAATATGAGTACGGGGATAGGAGCAGGTATAAGTTCTGTCTTTGATTTAAAGCCTGGGGCATCAGCTCCAGTGTATGCGTGCCCTACAGGTTATTCATTAGAATTTGACGGAGCAACCGAATATGGATTAGCACTAAATACAGCTCCATCATTAGGGGTAAGCGGATTGGGAAATTTTACAATAGCTTTTTGGCTCAAAACACCTGACTCAACTGGGGGAGGAGTTAATCAAAGAGTACTTCAAAAAACACAAGGGACAAGTTCAACAGCTTGGTCTCTTTACCTCACTCCTACTGGTAAACTTCAATGGCTTAGTAGTGGGACTGATAGTTGGAATGATGGATTTGCAGAGGTAGTTATTCCTAATAATACTTGGACGTTCCTGGCTTACTCTGTTAATAGAGCTGATAAAGCAAATTTTAGTGCTAATGGAGGGACTTTATATCCTAAGGATATTTCAGGTAATACAGCTTTTGATTTAACTGGAGGAACTAATTTTTACATAGGAAGAACAGGAGGTGGTCAATACTTTAATGGTAATTTATGTCACATTAGTATATGGGACACAAATTTAGATCAAACGCAGTTAGCTGAACTTTATAATAATACAGCAGGAAAGTGTTATGCTTCAGACTTTTCTTTCTCTTCAAATCTACAAAATTACTGGCCTTGTTTTAATCCAGGAGGAGTTTATACAGATCCTTTAACAGACACAGTAGGCGGGATAAATATTCCTTTAATCAATATGAGCGCCACTAATGTATCAACTGATCATCCTTTATAATTATGGCAAGAATTTTATCATATACACAAATACCTATAGCATTTGCTAAATCAATTAAGTTTGCTGAAGTATTAGAAACAAGTTGGGATACAGCTCGTTGGGATGACGCAGCTTCAGCGGTTATGGTTCATTGGGAAGGTAAAATACCTCCAACAATACAATCAATATTAAAGCAAACGGGAGGAACAGTAAAAAATCATAGCGATACGTTAACCTTAATAAAGAGCCCAGAAGGTCAAGCGAAGTGGGGTTCTCAGCCATCACCCCCGAAAAAAAATAAAAAGAAATAATTATGCCAGATACTTCAGGAAAAAACAAAACTAATAAGACTCATCGTAATAAGAAGAAAAACGAAAAGCGTAATAATAATAAAAGTTCTCAATTAAGGGAACTAACTAAGGCTGAAAGAAAGAGTTTAATAAGAGCAGGGGCACCCCCTGGTCCCGCTAAGACTTTTGTTAACTTAGCTAAAACCATGGTTAAGGCTAATACAGCATTGCACAAAAAGAGCAAAGGTGTTAGAGACGCAACAAACGCTACTAAGCCTTGGGCTATGGGCTCTATGAAATAATTTAGTATATTTGCATTTATGAATTATACCCAAACTGCAACGGGAGGAGGAATTGTACAATGGTACCAAACTTCAACCTATAATATAAAAAATGACTAAACCAATGAAAGATACTGTAGAAGTAATCGCTGCCAATGGGGGAGCTTTAGGACTAACATTAGTGCAGGCCAACGAAATACTTCAGTTTGTTTCGCTTTCACTTGCTATTGCATTTACAATTTATAAGTTTGTAAAAAAGAAAAAGTAATTATGAAATATTTTACCCACAGCGAGTTTGATTCTCCTGATGAGACAGGTTCAGGGAAAAATATGAGGCATGACTTTTTAGAGATGTTAGACTTTGCTCGTGAAGAAGCGGGCATACCTTTCAAGATAACATCAGGATTCAGAACAGAAGCGTACAATAAAGATTTACAAAAAAGAGGTTATCAAGCAAGTACCAATAGTGCACACTTAAAAGGATGTGCTGCAGATATTGCGTGTGGTAATTCCCAGAAAAGATCTATAATGGTTAGAGCTTTAGTTAATGTCGGTTTCACTCGTTTGGGTATTTCAAAGACCTTCATACATGTGGACAACGATCCTGATAAGTCTGACGCAATCTGGTTATACGCATAATGAAAGAAATTTTAGAATTAATAGAAGGATATGGGTTGCCATTAATATTATTATTGGGAGCCCTTTATGCTTTGTATAGGTTTTTAGTATTTAGCTTATACGAAGTTAAAAATCAATTTTCACGTCACCATGAAAGAGCGGCTGATAATATGATAGAGATAAAAAAGAAAATAGATATTATATTAGAATACATTAGAAAACAATCATGAGTATTTGGACTAAGATATTTGGAAAGGGAGCATTAGATGTAGCTGGTAAGGTTGCAGGAATTGCTGATAGGTTTATTCAAACAAAAGAAGAGAAGGCAGCTTTTGAAATGGAGATGGAAAAAATCTTTATAGAAGCTGAGGCGGAGATCCAAAAGAATGTAACAGAAAGATGGAGACATGATATGACCAGCGATTCCTGGTTAAGTAAAAATGTTAGACCTATGGTTTTAATATTTTTAGTTGTATGCACTGTCTTAATGATATTTATAGACGCTGGTTCCATTAAGTTTCAAGTAGAGGAAAAATGGACAGACCTTTTGCAATTAGTTTTAATAACAGTGATTGGAGCATACTTTGGAGGTAGGTCATTTGAGAAAATAAAAAAGTAAAATACATTCCATAACTTTTATTATCTTTGTAACAAATTAATTATAATCTAAATTTATTAAAATGAAAAAAATTGAAGAAAAAGAATTATTGAATTTACAAACTTTAAATGGTGAGTTTAATAAATTAAAAACACAACTGGGTGATTTATCTCTACAAAAGCATGGAATATGTTTACGAGTAGAAGAATTAAAGAATGATTTCCAAACAGCGGAAAAAGCTTTGATAGATAAATACGGAGTTAACTCAGTTATTAATTTAGAAACAGGAGAAATAAAAGAAAAAGAAGAAGATGGCGAAAATAAGTAATACTACTGTATATCCTCAAATAAAACCGACTGACACAGATCTTTTAATCATTACTGATAGTAGTGATTCTAACGAGACTAAAACAGTTAGTGTTGGGGATTTAGGTAAGTATTATACATATTCTACTAAAGATATAACGATAACTACTCAACAGTTATTAAATCTTTTTACTAACCCTGTGGTTCTTTTAGAGCCAGGACCTACAGAGATTATCCAAGTTACAAATGCTGTGGCTAAATATAATCATGGAGGAGCGAATTTAGTTTGGACAGATGATGCAACTATACATTATGGGATTAACTCAGCTGTATTTATACCAATAGTATTCGCCTCAACTACAGCTTGGGCGACAGTAGACACTATCCAACAACCTAAGATGGGAGCCTGTTTCTGGCCTGCAGTTGGTGCTAAGGTTTATCTGGGTAACCCTACTGCTAATCCAACGCACCTTCCAGGTACCCCTACAGGAACCGTACAGTTAAGTTTAACATATAGAGTAATACAGTATTAAGAAATGGCAAAAATTGAAAACACTACAGTATATCCTACGGTCACACCAGCAATGGATGACTTACTTATTGCTACAGATGTAAGTAATAATAATGAAACGGTTACATTTTTAGTAAGTAGTTTAATAGGTGGTACGGGTGTTCTTCAAGGATTACAATCTGTTTTAGATACTGGGAACACCGCTGTTCAGTCTATTGATTTAACAGGATTTATAAATGTAAATGGATATGTACAGCCAACGCAAATATTAGCAGCGGGTAATGCTGGATTAGCTGGTCAAATTTTAAGTTCAACAGGAACGGGAATACAATGGATTAATAGCCCTTCAACATCTTGCTGTACGTGGAACGACTCTTTGATTTCTGGTAATACAGCCACTACCAAATCTATAGTGGATGGTGTGGATATGGAATTTATTAATGCTGGAGGACTATTAAGTATTCAAAGCCCTGCAGCTCTGGAAAATTCAGGTATAAGTACATTTACAGGAGAAGTAAGAATAAACGGAACAGATTTAAACTTTAATGCTACTGGTCAAATTAGTGATGGTGCGGGATTAACGGGTACTGCAGGGCAGTGGTTAACATCTACAGGAACAGGGTTAGCTTGGAGTAGTACTATTCCACCTTCTTCATGTTGTGATCTACAGAGTACATTAAATGTTGGATTTACATCCTTTAATCAAGGAATGGAATTTACGGGTACAAGTAGTATTACAATGGCCGCAGGTGTTAGTATAGGCTCATCAGGAGATAATGTTTGGGGTGGAACTAACACTTTTAACGGAGTAGTAGAAATTAATGACTGTTTAGAAGATTCTAATGGATTGTGTGGAACTGTAGGTCAAGTATTAACATCTACGGGATCTGCAACATTATGGACAAACGGAGGAACAATAGGGGCTCAAGACTTACAAGGAGTTTTAGACACAGGAAATACTGCGACAGGAGCAAATGCAAGTATAACAATTTCTGGAACAATAGATCCTGGAAGTATAACTGACGGTACAGGAAGCACAGGGGCGGCAGGTCAAGTATTAAGTTGGAATGGAGCATCTCTTTCTTGGATAAATACAGCCACAGCTGGAGTAGCGGATATAGCTTTAAGTCCTGCTTTATTTAATACAACCGCAGTTGTTGAGGGTGCTTTAATTAATAATGTAGCTGGAGGTACATCCACACTTACTTTATTAAAATATAATGGTGGTTCAGATATAGGTATGGTTCCTGCAGGTGGTACCGCATCTACTTTTTTAAGAGGAGACGGAACGTGGGTTACACCTGGTGCTGGTGCTGGAGTAACATCTATCACTTCAAGTTCTGTTCTTAATTCTACTGGTAATGCTATAACTGTTAATGCTGCTGCAACTGGAGCAGTAACACTTAATGTATTTGAATATGTTGGAGGAACGAATATAGGATATGTACCGAGAGGTTCAAGTAATGATGCTACAAAATATTTAGATGGTACAGGAAACTGGACAGTTCCAGCGGGTGGTGGTACAGCAACTAATAGCTTTATAAATAATTATAAAATATGGGCATCTAAACTTATAGCCAACCCTGTTAGTTTAAACACTTATTGTACGTTTAGTGATATAGTTAATTTTAGTGGCGGTTATGGTCCAACAAGAATAAATCAACCAGTAGGTACCGTAGATCCATCTTCAGGACCTGGATGGACTCCAACTCAACAGTTTGCTGGATACTTAATAGGTAATGGAGCTGCATTAGGATGTAGTTCCGCTGATGTCAGCACACTTCTGTGTGGGATAGAATCCACTTTCCAGTCTGATACAAATGGTATTCATCGATTTGAATTATGGAAAGGAGATATATGTGTAGGTTCTCCGCCAGTACCAGTAAAAGTTGGTGAAGCAATCATTGACTATGCGGGTTATTCAACACCCCCTACAGCCGCAATTCCAGCGTGTAAAACATGGAGTATAACACCAACAGCTGCAGATAAAACATTATCAGGAACGGAGTTTTTCTTTCTAACCTACCACACAGCAGCTGTAACAGTAATTACAGGTAATGAAAGCTTTATTCTCAATATGAGCGTACAACAATCTTTCTTATAAAATATAAATTAAATTAAATGAAATGGATATTAGAAAAATCTCAATCGGCTCAGACTATAAGTCTGGAGCAATGCACTACATAGTTGGTCAAGAAGTTTTAGGGGGATCACATATTATACACCTTATACAAGGATCAGAAACATCTTATAAAATTTGGATACTAAGAGGTGATGAGGTATATATGTGGAAAGAATTTTTAAGTACACTTCCTATTTCAATTGAATACAACATTAACTTTTAATGAGGTCTCCATATAACTTTATTGTTACTCCTTTAAATAAAAGGAGATATGATAATATAAAAGAAATTGGTGACACTCAATTTATTACCAGCACATCTCAAGAAGATCATGAGGCCTCTAATAGATTTGCTTCTGTAGTATCACTACCTATAAACTATACTGGTCCTATAAAAGAAGGAGACACTTTATTAGTACATCATAATGTATTTAAGTTTTATTATGATATGAAGGGTAGGAGAAAAAGCGGAAAGAGTTATTTTAAAGATAATTTATTTTTTATAGATAACGATCAGTTTTTTATGTACCATAATGGCGCACAGTGGAGGGCTCATGGGAAATATTGTTTTGTAAAACCAGCACCTTTAAAAGATTCTTATATATTTAAAGGTGGAAATGAAGAGCCTTTATTTGGCACTATCAAATATATTAACCAACAGTTATTAGATTTAGGTGTAAAGGAAGGAGATCAAATATCATTTACCCCTGACAGTGAATATCCTTTTACAGTAGATGATGAAAAGCTATATAGAATGTTTACTAATAATATAACAATGATTATATGATATATACAAAAGATAATTTTATTGATAAAGATCTTTTTAATATAGCGTGTAATTATTTAAAAAAGGGTGAGTTTATAAAACATAGGGCTGGTGAAAAGAATTTTTACATTCAAGAATCAATCAAAGCATTTGATGATTATGTATTAGCTAAATTAGGAGTTGTAGAGGGTAGGCCTTTAGAAAATATATTAAGTTTTTTTAGAGTATCAACACATGAGTTAGATAATACCTGGAGAATACATTCAGATTTAAATATAAATGGTCAGAGACCTGATAGGGCTGCTGTTCTTTATATGTCTCCGAGAGAATTAGAAGAGTTACATGGGACTGCTTTTTGGGAGCATGAGATTTATGGAAAAGATTTACCCTCTTGTATTACTGATGAAGATTATGATAATTTAATAAGAGTAGATTCTGAGAACTTAGATATGTGGAGGTTAGTTTCGGTTTCAGGCTATGAACAAAATAGATTAATTTCTTATCCAGCAAATTATTTTCATAGTAAGTATCCAAATAAATCATGGAAAGAAGGCCGAGAAGTATATGTTATATTTTATAAATTTAAAAATTAAATTATGGGAGTACAAAAAAATATTGGATTATTAAAAGCAAAAAACGAACAGCTAACAGAAAATTTAAAACTTCTTATTAAAGAAGAGCAACAAACCAGAGAGCTTGCTATAGGTTGTTTAGAGTTATTAAAGTTAATGCCAGGATATGAAAAAGCTTTAAAACAATTACAGAAAAATAATACAGATGGACATAAGGGAGCTTAAGTCAAACATTATAGAGGCAGGAGAGAAGGCTGTAAAGCAACTAATTAAAGTAGCTAAAGAGGATATTATCAAATATGATAAAGATGACGAGTTGGCTGCTGATAGGTTAAAGAACGCAGCTGCTACTAAAAAATTATGTATTATGGATGCATTTGAAATTTTAAAACGTATAGAGGAAGAGAAAGCTTTATTAGATGGCCATGTAATAGAAAAGAAAAATAATATACCTAAAGGATTTGCAGAGTCAAGATCAAAATAAATTATATAGAGAATTAAATAAGTTTATTCCAAACTCTGTTATTACAAATAAAAACAGAGCACGAAGCTGGTTATACGGTTATAATGAGAAGTATGATGTTGTTGTAATATCAAGAACAGGCCAGATAGAAAGTGTTATTGATATTAATGGATTAAAGATAGCATTACCAAAACCTCCTAAAAATATATATAAAAGATCTAAAGATAAAAAAGATCAATACTGGGAGTCATACCCTATACCTAAAGAATTAGGTAGAATGAAATCTATATTCCAGTGGCATAGTACTCCAGAGAATTTTAAATCACAGTGGGTAGATTATATAGAAGAAGAGTTTGATAGAAGAGAGCAGGGTTACTGGTTTATGAATAACGGGATTCCTACCTATATAACAGGAACTCACTATATGTATTTACAGTGGACAAAAATAGATGTCGGTAATCCTGACTTTAGAGAGGCTAATAGAATATTTTATATATTCTGGGAAGCTTGTAAGGCTGATAAGAGAAGTTTTGGAATGTGTTATTTAAAAATTAGACGTTCAGGATTTTCATTTATGAGTTCTTGTGAGGGAGTTAATCAAGCAACTATTACAAAAGACTCAAGAATAGGAATACTTTCTAAAACAGGATCAGATGCTAAGAAAATGTTTACCGATAAAGTAGTCCCTATATCTAATAATTATCCATTCTTTTTTAAGCCGATACAAGATGGTATGGATAAACCTAAAACAGAATTAGCATATAGAGTTCCAGCATCTAAGATCACAAAAAAGAATATGCACGCTTTAGCTGATGAAGAGTTAGAAGGATTAGATACAACTATTGACTGGAAAAATACAGGAGACAATAGTTATGATGGTGAGAAGCTGCAATTGTTATTACATGATGAGAGTGGTAAATGGGAAAAGCCTGATAACATCTTGAATAACTGGCGAGTAACTAAAACTTGTTTACGATTAGGTAGTAAGATTATTGGCAAATGTATGATGGGATCTACATCTAACGCTTTAGACAAAGGAGGCGCTAACTTTAAATCATTATATGAAGACTCTATACCTTCTAAAAGAAATGCTAATGGTCAAACAAAGTCAGGATTATATTGTTTGTTTGTGCCTATGGAGTGGAACTTTGAAGGATATATAGATAGATATGGTATGCCTGTTTTTAAAACACCAATCAAACCAATTATAGGTATAGATGGAGAGGATATAAAAATAGGAGCTATTGATTATTGGGAAAATGAGGTTAACTCTTTAACACAAGATCCAGACGCTTTAAATGAATTTTATAGGCAATTTCCAAGAAGCGAGTCTCATGCTTTTAGAGATGAAAGTAAACAATCTATATTTAATCTAACAAAGATATATCAACAAATAGATTACAATGATTCATTAATAACTGATCATCATTTAACAAGAGGATCTTTTTCGTGGAAGAATGGAATTAAAGATACTGAAGTTATATGGAGTCCTAATAATAGAGGTAGATTTTTAGTTAGTTGGACACCCCCTCCACATTTACAAAATAATATAGTAACAAGTAGAGGAATGAAAAGGCCTGGTAATGAACATATTGGCTCCTTTGGTTGTGACTCTTATGATATATCTGGAGTGGTAGTGGGGAAGGGATCTAATGGAGCTTTGCATGGACTAACTAAATTTAGTATGGAAGACGCTCCATCTAATGAGTTCTTTTTAGAATATATTGCCCGACCACAAACCGCTGAGATATTCTTTGAAGAAGTTTTAATGGCTTGTATTTTTTATGGTATGCCTATACTTTGTGAAAATAATAAACCTCGTTTATTATATCATTTTAAAAATAGAGGATATAGAGGTTTTTCATTAAACAGGCCAGATAAAACTTATAATAAATTATCTAAAACAGAAAGAGAGTTAGGTGGAATCCCTAACACTTCTGAAGATGTAAAACAGTCACACGCATCAGCTATAGAATCTTATATAGAAAAATATGTAGGAATAGATTTTAATGGAGAATATAGGGATGCGGGAGATATGGGTACTATGTATTTTGGGAAAACATTAGAGGACTGGGCAAAGTTTGATATTAGTAACAGAACTAAGTTTGATGCAGCTATTAGTTCTGGCTTAGCTATTATGGCTAATCAGAAACACTTATATACACCATCTAAACAACAATCAAAAATAATCGTTAACTTTGCAAGATATAATAATACCAGCAACAAAAGTCAAATAATCACATGAAAGATGTCAAAATAAATATTAGTTCTGCTGTATTCCCTAATCAATTTGCTACAGATAAACAAAAGGCAACAGATGAGTTTGGATTACAGGTAGGGCAAGCAATACAGTACGAATGGTTTAGAAAAGATGGAATGCGTTGTAGGTTCTATAATCAATGGAATGAATTTCATAGATTAAGACTTTATGCTCGTGGGGAACAATCAGTTGCTAAGTATAAAAATGAATTAGCAGTAGACGGAGATTTATCATATTTAAATTTAGACTGGACTCCTGTCCCTATCATACCTAAGTTTGTAGACATTGTTGTTAATGGAATGTCAGACAGATTGTTTAAAGTTAATTGTATTGCTCAAGATGCTATGTCAGCAGAAAAAAGAAATCAGTTTCAAACAATGGTTGAGACTAATGTGGCGGCAGAGCAGTTATGGGGACAAATAGAAAAAGACTTTCAAGTTCAAATGTTTAATGTTGATCCTGAAACTTTACCGCAGAGTGATTCTGAGATGGAGTTGTATATGCAACTTAATTATAAGCCAGGGATTGAGATTGCAAATGAAATTGCTATCAATACTATGTTGGAAGAGAATCATTATGTAGACATTCGTAAAAGAGTGGATTATGATATTGCCACATTAGGTATAGGAATAACTCGACACTCATTTCAACCAGGTGATGGTATCAAGGTAGACTATGTTGATCCTGCTAATGTTGTTTATAGTTATACAGAAGATCCTTATTTTAAAGATTGTTTTTATTGGGGTGAAATTAAAACTCTCCCTATTACAGAATTAATAAAGATTGATCCTGATATTACTAATGAACAAATGGAGGAAATATCTAAATACAGTCAGTCATGGTACGATTATTATAATGTAGCACAGATGTATGAGAACAGTATGTTCTCCAGAGATACTTGTACTTTATTATATTTTAATTATAAAACCACTAATAGTTTTGTATATAAAAAGAAAAAAACTGCAGAGGGTACTTATAAAACCGTAGAAAAGAATGATGAGTTTAATCCTCCACAAGAAATGATGGATGAAGGTGGGTTTGAAAAAGTAGAAAAAAGAATTGATGTTTGGTATGAAGGGATAATGGTTATGGGAACAAATATTATCCTGAAATGGCAAATGATGGAGAATATGGTAAGACCTAATTCTGCTAATCAATTTGCTATGCCAAATTATGTGGCTTGTGCACCAAGAATGTATAAAGGTGTTTTAGAATCTTTAGTAAGAAGAATGATTCCTTTTGCTGATCTAATTCAAATAAGTCATTTAAAAATACAACAGGTGGTATCTAAAGTAGTGCCTGATGGTGTGTTTATAGATGCTGACGGGTTAAGTGAAGTTGATCTTGGAACAGGAGCAGCCTATAATCCAGAGGATGCTTTAAGATTATATTTTCAAACAGGTAGTGTAGTAGGTAGAAGTTATACGCAAGACGGTGAGTTTAATAATGCTAAAGTGCCTATTACTCAATTAACTTCAAGTAGTGGTCAAAGTAAGATGCAAATGCTTATAGGAAATTATAATCATTACTTAGGAATGTTAAGACAAGTAACAGGTCTTAATGAGGCACGTGATGGTTCGATGCCAGATCCAAATTCATTAGTTGGAGTTCAGAAGTTAGCTGCTTTAAATTCTAATGTAGCTACTCGACATATATTAAATGCAAGTTTATATATAACAAAAACTTTAGCTGAAGCTCTTTCAATAAGGACTGCAGATATTTTAGAGTATGCAGATTTCAGAGATGAGTTTGCGATGCAGATTGGTAAATATAACTTAGGTATTTTAGAAGAGATTAAAAATCTTTATATATATGACTTTGGAATCTTTATTGAGATGAGTCCTGATGAAGAAGAAAAACAGCAGTTAGAAGCTAATATTCAAATGGCCTTACAAAACGGAGGTATTGATTTAGAGGACGCTATTGATATTAGAACTATTAGTAATTTAAAAATGGCTAATCAATTATTAAAAGTAAAGCGTAAGCAAACAGAAGCTGAAAAACAAAAACAAACCCAACAGGCTCAGGCTATGCAAAACCAACAAGCTCAACAATTGCAACAAGCGCAGGCTCAAGCTAAAATGCAACAAACTCAGCAAGAGATTCAAGCTAAGATTCAAATTAAGCAAGCAGAGATTTCTTTTGAAATTGAGAAACAAAACAATGAAGCTGAGCTTAAGCGTAGACTAATGGATGTTGAGTTTAATTACAACATGCAGCTTAGAGGTATGGAGCAAGAGCAAATAGACAGGCGGGAACAAAAGAAAGAGGATGGTAAATCTCAAAGAATAGCTGAAGGAAATACTCAGCAATCTAAAATGATTGAACAGCGTAAAAGAAACTTACCAGCTATGAACTTTGAATCTAATGAGGATAGTTTAGATGGATTTGATTTAGCTGAATTTAACCCAAGATAATGGGCTTAAAAATATAATAAAATTAGTATTAACTTTGTAACCTAAATTAAATTAAATAAAATGGAAGAGAATAAATTTACAGTAAAAGACGTATCAGGGGTTGAAAAATCCAAAGTAGAAGTAGAAGAAAAGCTACTTAAAGAACATGAAGAGAAGTTTGAATCAACAGAAAATACAGATTCAACAGTAGAGAAATTAGAATTAAAGAATGAGAATCAACAAGAAGTAGAAACTCAAGCGTCAGAGTTAAAAGATGCAGACGTTCTTTCTTATATTAAAAATAGATACGATAAAGATATCGAATCAGTAGATCAGTTGTTTGAAACAAAAGAATCAAACGATGATTTACCAGAAGATGTTGCAGCGTATTTCAAGTACAAAAAAGAAACTGGAAGAGGAATTAATGATTTTGTGAAATTACAACAAAATTATGAGGAAATGGACAGTGATAAATTGTTATCTCACTACTATTCTCAAACTGAAGAAGGTTTAGACAGTGAGGATATTAAAGACTTAATGGTAGATAAGTTTGGTTATGACGAAGATTTAGATGAACCAGCTGCTATTAAGAAGATTGAGAGAGCAAAGAAAAGAGAACTTGTAAAGGCTAAAAAGTTTTTAAATGAACAGAAAGATAAATATAAAACTCCTCTTGAGTCAAGTGGGGGTGGATTATCTGGAGAGTCCATGGAGGAATTTAATAGCTATAAAAGTTATGTAGAGGAATCTACCAGTGCGAAAGAAGCACAGAAGAAAAGGTATGACTATTTTCTTAATAAAACCAATGAGGTTTTTAACGATGAGTTCAAAGGTTTTGAGTTCAATGTCGGGGAAAAAAGTTTTATGTTTAAACCTGGTGATAGTGCTGAGTTGAAAAGTAAGCAATCTAATGTTAATAATTTCGTGAATAAATACATGGATAAAGACAGTGGATTGATGAATGACGCTCAGGGATATCATAGAGCTCTGTCAGTTGCTATGAATCTTGACAAATTTGCTGAATTCTTTTATAATCAGGGAATGACCGAAGCTGTAGATAATGTTTCTAAAAAATCTAAAAACATTAATATGGATATTCGTAAAGCCCCACAAAGTTTCAACAAAGATGGATTGAAGATTAGAGCTGTAGGCGATAATAGCAGTGGTAAGGGACTCAAAATTAGAAGTATAAAACACAAATAATAATTAAAAAAATTAAAAAAAATGGCAGTAATTACACCTCCAGGATTTGATCTACAACCAAGTGGACAACAAGTAGCCCTGGCAACAAATTATATTAACAACTTTGATTTTCTTTCTCAGTATCTTCCTGATACTTATGAAAAAGAATTTGAAAGATATGGTAATAGAACAGTAGCATCATTCTTAAGAATGGTTGGTGCTGAAATGCCTTCTAACTCTGACCTTATTAAATGGGCTGAGCAAGGAAGGTTACACACTAAGTATACAGCATGTACATCTGCAGCAGCAGCAGCAGCTAACGTAGCAGTATGGACTATCCCTACAGCTCAAGTTAATCCTCCAGCTCCAGCTTCATCTGCACCAGCTAATGGTTATGCAGCAATCAGAGTAGGTCAAACTATAATGATCTCTGATGAGACTGCTGGTTCAACTTTAAGCAACAAAGCTATTGTAACAGCTGTTTCAAACGCAGCTCCGTTTACAGTAACGGTAGCTTACTACGAAGCAGCGGGTCAAGCAGTAGCAGCAGGGATAAACTGTAGTATGTTTATTTATGGATCTGAGTTTAAGAAAGGTCAGTTAGGAATGGCTGGTTCTATTGAAGCTCAAGACTATATCTTTGAAAACTCTCCAATTATCATTAAGGACACTTACGAAGTAAATGGTTCTGACATGGCTCAAATTGGATGGGTTGAGGTAACTACGGAAAATGGTGCTAACGGATACCTATGGTACTTAAAGTCTGAGCACGAAACAAGACTTCGTTTTGAAGATTACTTGGAAACTGCAATGGTTGAAGCGGTTCCTGCAGAGGCAGGATCTGGTGCAGCAGGAGCAGCTGGTGCAGTAGGAAACAAAGGTTCTGAAGGAGTTTTCCATGTAGTAAACACAAGAGGAAATGTATGGAGTGGGGGTAACCCAGTAGCTCTTGCAGGTTTCGATTCAGTAATCCAAAGACTTGATAAGCAAGGTGCTATTGAGGAAAATGTAATCTTTGTTAACCGTCAGTTCTCATTTGATATTGATGATATGTTAGCTGCTCAAAACTCTTACGGAGCGGGTGGTACTTCATATGGTTTATTTGATAATGATGAAGAGATGGCTTTAAACTTAGGATTTACAGGATTCAGAAGAGGTTATGATTTCTATAAGTCAGACTGGAAATACTTAAACGATCCTACTATGAGAGGTGGTTTAACAGGTGGTGCAATCAATGGACTTATGGTTCCA
>Ga0115011_10001400_pt1 | contig 17334 bp, 7 predicted proteins | sample TroAtlMetagenome_2_FD_88705 | JGI IMG/M metagenome (GOLD analysis project Ga0115011, IMG submission 88705) | Marine eukaryotic phytoplankton communities from Atlantic Ocean - Tropical Atlantic ANT8 Metagenome | ecosystem: Environmental > Aquatic > Marine > Oceanic | place: Tropical Atlantic...
AAGAGAAAAAAAGAGAGATACAAAAACTGGCCCCCGCCTGTGTCATTCATTCATTCATTCATTCATCCATCCTCGCGCATTCATCGCTCACCGCTCACTCACTCGCCATCGCTCAAAAAACGCGCTTTTGTTGTTGTCGTTGTTGTTGTTGTTGTTGTGCACGCAAGGAGAAGAGACAAAGATGACGGAACTGGACATCGACGACGACGAAAAGGCGGCGACGCCAACACCAACGCCAAAGACGCCGGGAACGTCTTCCAAACAGCAACCCGCGAAACCGAGACTGGTTATCAAATCCATGGTTTTGGAGAACTTTAAATCCTACGCCGGAGCACAACACGTCGGTCCATTCCACAAGGTGAGTGTCATGCATCTCTTTTGCTGTTTCTATTCGACGTCGTCGTTCGTTCTCTTTCTCTCGGTATCCGAGTGAGCGCGGGGGCATTTCGTGTTCGTGGAAAATGTAACCGTAGTTGCTTTTCGTCTTTGTTCCCCCCATTGCGTACACTGACAATTTGCAACATCTCTTTTCTTCTGCCATTCTCTTTCAAACAGTCGTTCTCGTCCGTAGTCGGTCCAAATGGTTCTGGAAAATCTAACGTCATCGATGCGATGATGTTTGTGTTCGGTAAACGCGCGAAACAATTGAGATTGAACAAAGTGTCCGAGTTGATTCACAAATCTACCAACTTTAGAAATTTGGAATACGCGCGCGTCGAGGTGCACTTTCACGAGATTATAGATTCGGATGTAGATCCAGAAGGGTTCACATCGGTCCCGGACTCCGACTTTACCATTTCCAGAGAGGCGTACATTAACAACACTTCGAAATATTTCGTGAACAAGAAAACCTCGAACTTCACAGAGGTGACAAATTTGTTGAAAGGTAAAGGCGTGGACTTGAACAACAACCGGTTTTTGATTTTGCAAGGCGAAGTCGAACAAATTTCGATGATGAAGCCGAAAGGGCTGAATCCTGGAGATGAAGGATTGTTAGAGTACATGGAAGATATCATTGGAACGAACCAGTACGTCGAACCTATCGAAGAGGCGGGTAAGAAGCTCGAAGAGTTGAACGATAAGAGAGGGGGAATGGTCTCGAGATTGACACTCGTCGAAAAGGAGAAGGACGCGTTAGAAATTGTGAAGAACGAAGCCGAGTTGTTTCTGCAAAAGGAGAAAGATTTGTTGCAAGCAAAATCAATTTCTTTACAGTTGGAAGTCACGGAGATTAGAAAAGTGATGGCAGAAATGTCCGAGAACCGCATCGGTTTACAAACCAATCTGGAGGAAGAGAAATCCAAGCAAAGCGAACACAAAGAGTCGCTGCAAGTTACCGAAGCGAAATTTAAAGCTCAGGCGACGGAGATGAATGAAGTTCAGCAAAATCTCGAGAAAACAACGAAAGAGTTTGCTGAGTTTGAAAAGAAAGACGTAAAGTTTCGCGAAGATTTGAAGCACATGAAGCAGCAAGTGAAGAAGCTCGACGAAAAGTTGACGAAAGAAACCGCGCAAAAGGAAAAAATCGTCATCGAGTGCGAAAATATCGAAAAAGATGTTCCGGCGTTGGAAGCGAGAAAAGCCGACCTCGAGGCAAAAGTTCAAGGCGAAGAGAGTAAACTCGACGAGATGCTTGACGGTTTGAAAGGCGAAATGGAAGAAATTGGTGCGAAAATCGATGGTGTTGAAAAAGAATTGCAGCCATGGGAAGGTAAAATCGCCGATGCAAGAGGTGAACTCGACGTTGCCACCGCAGAGCGAAAGTTGTTGCTCGACAAACACGCCGAAGTCGAAAAGAACTTAAAGTCTGCTATTGATGGTAAAGCGTCCGCGGAAGCGAAAGTGAAAGCATTGACGAAACAGATTTCGGATGACGAAGTGCAACTCGCGATTGAGCTCGAGAAGGTGGAAAAAGCGAGAAAGGCTGAAACTGCGGCGAAGGCAAAAGAAGCCGGGTTGCTTGAAATTACAAGAGATGCCAGAGGTAAACTCGAACAACGAAAGACGACCGCTTCGCAAGAAAGTCAAAAAGGTGCCATCGTGAAGGCATTGTTGGATGCTCAAAACGCTGGCGGTGTCAAGGGCGTCATCGGTCGTCTTGGAGATTTGGGGGCGATTGATAAAAAATATGACATCGCGGTATCGACCGCAGTTGGTGCTTTAGATTACGTTGTCGTTGAAACAACCGCGGATGCTCAGAACTGCGTGCAATATTTGCGAAGGAACAACTTGGGCGTCGCGACTTTTTTGATTTTGGAGAAACAGGCACACTTGGCGCAAAAGTTGAAGGAAAATCAAAATAACATTCCAGAAAACGCGCCAAGACTGATTGATTTAATCAAACCGGCAGAAGAACGATTTCTACCGGCGTTTTACTTTGCACTGCGTGAAACTGCGGTGGCTGAAGACTTGGATCAAGCGGGTAGAATCGCATATGGAGCCAAACGCCACCGCGTGGTGACACTGAAAGGACAAGTCATTGAGACGTCGGGTACGATGTCTGGTGGTGGTTCGAAACCAATTTCTGGACGCATGCGCGTCGGCAAAGAGAAACCAGTCGTCATCGACGAGAAAGCAGCGGCGAGAGAAGTTGCGGACTCTGAGAAAGAGTTACAAAAAGCTACGGCGGATTTGGAAAGAGCGAAAAAAGCCGCGTTTGAGGCATTGAGAGAAGCGAGAGACGCAGAGGCGAAATGTGCGCAATACGAAAGATCATTACCGAAACTGAAAGCCGAGTTGGAAGCTGCTGAAGGTAAGATCGCAGACTTAGATGGTCGATTAGATGAACTCAAAGCTGCACACGAGGCGTCCAAGAATGACACATCTGAGTTGCGAGACCTTGACGAAAAGGTTGGGCAAGCCGATGCAGCGTTGAAAACTGTCCTCGACGGCGCTTCGAAACTCAAAGTCGAACTTAAGAAGTGGCAAGATGCCTTGGAAAACGTTGGCGGCGAAGAGTTGCGCAGGCAAAAGTCTATCGTTAAGGAAGTTCGCTTCGGTATCGAGATGGCCTCTAAGAAAGTTACAGAAAAGCGAGCCGCCGCAAAGTCGCACGTGAAAACGTTGGAACGATTGACTAAATCTGTCTCCGAAGCAGAAACGGAGAAACAAAAGATCAAAAGCGAGATGGATACTATCAAGGAAGATTTCAAAGGTTTGGAAGAAGGAGCAATGAAGGTTTTAGAGTCCCAGAGTACGTTGAAGGCTCTCGCAGAATCCAAAGCCAGCGAGTGTGCGGCCTTGCAAGCCGAGCTTGAAGAAATCGTGAAGATTGTGAACGAGTTAAGATCTGTCGAAGTTGACCTTCAAGGTAAGATTGATGATATCGATAACAAGTTGAGAGAACACGGCAAGGTGGAAAAAGGGTGTTTGAAGGAGATGGAAAAGTTGCAGAACGAGAGAAATTCCCTCTCGCCAGGTGTGGATGAAAGTGAAATTCTCTTGAACGTCTCGGATGAACAACTCATTGATATCAATGCAGAGACTAACGAGGAAAAAATCAACACCATTGAAGCTGAATTGAAAGAAATGAAACCAGATATGACTTCTATCGAGCAGTTTGCTGCGAAATTGGCTGAATACGAAGAGAGGGTTGGAGATTTGAAAACCGTTACGGAGGAACGAGACAACTTCCGACAAACGTTTGATGAGCTGCGCAAGAAGAGATTAGAAGAGTTCATGGCTGGATTTTCAATAATATCCATTAAACTGAAAGAAATGTACCAGATGATTACCTTAGGTGGTGATGCAGAGCTCGAGTTGGTCGATTCGCTCGATCCATTCTCTGAAGGTATCGTCTTTTCTGTTCGGCCGCCAAAGAAGAGTTGGAAGAATATCGCAAACTTGTCTGGTGGAGAGAAGACGCTCTCTTCTCTCGCGTTAGTGTTCGCATTGCATCACTATAAACCAACACCTTTGTACGTTATGGACGAGATTGATGCGGCGTTAGACTTTAAGAATGTCTCGATCGTCGGGCACTACATCAAGGAGAGAACAAAAGATGCGCAGTTCATCATTATTTCGTTACGTAACAACATGTTCGAGCTCGCAGATCGTTTGGTTGGTATTTACAAGACTGAGAATCACACAAAAACAGTTGCTATCAACCCTGGAGCATTTACAGTCGGTTCAAAGCAGCAAGCTGGTGATGCTGTGCCGAAGGCAGTCTTGGGATCCAACGCAGCCACTGTGAAATAAGAACTATAAAAGAAGAAAAACGTTTCTCTTGTACCACCATAACATAATTTTACTCTTAACTATAACTATATAAATCTATTTAGCGTTTTGATTCTATTACCATAACTACATACGTACCACGGTACTATACCTGGTATGGTACTGGTACATTACTACAACATCATCGACTGTCTTAGATTGGTGCTAAATGAGTACGCAGAAGCTCACTCATTAAACATCCAACCAAGGTGCCAATCGCATATCCAATCGTACCAGCAAGTACGGCAGGTTGCAAACCCCGCTTCCAACCTTTTGATGCTGCCATGGCAAAAGCAGTTGCTGGTCCGCCGGCGCTAGCATTCAATCCGATCAACGTTGCCCAAAGAGGTAAACGAAAAGCTTTACCAAAAAGAAGCGCAATGATAAGTTGAGCAAGTAACAGGACCGCGATAAAACCAAAGAGCGGTACCCCGACGGCAGCAGCTGTAAATATGTTGCAACCTGCACCTATGCAAGCGAAAAACAATAGCATGATGTTATTTGATATAAACTGGGAGCCAGAAAAATCCAACTTTAAGTTCAGAATAACGCCTACCAAAGGGGCAATTATGCACGTTATCGCGAGGGAGAAGTTTTGAAGACTTGCTCGCTGGGCGAGGACCGAGGAAACATATAGAGTTGCACTTGCAGCTATAAGAGCATTGCTAATAGTTGCCGGAGTTGCGTTGGTTATTACTTTTACTTTCCCAGTTTTCTGATCTTCCGCATCATCGATCGTCGGAGGAGATTTGCACGGTAAAACCATCAAGATACCTAAGAAAACAGCCATCAACAAGTTGTCGGCAGCCATCGACGCCGCTAACAGACTCGAAGACGAGGCAGAATTCGTTAAACCAAGCGCTTTTGCCGTCGCCGCAAAGTTTAAAGAGCCTCCAATATAACTAGCACACAGACATGCCGCAATCTTGTACCCAAGCGCGCCGAGAGATTTTGAGAACAGAGCAAATGAGAAAGCGGTGCCTAAAATTGAACCAATCGAAGCGAACAAGAAACCAAATAGCACTTCATTCGATTTTGTCGCGAAGTCGCTCACTTTCACATTTAATAACGCAAGAGCCACTCCTAAAGGCATCAACATATCCCATATCAAATCAAACACAACCATTGTCGCGTTTGTCGAAAACGAAAACACGTGCGTAAACGAAGCCAGGAAACACGCCAACACCAGAGCAGATAGAGCATTACCTAGATATCGTCCTATCTTTGTTTTCTTTTCTATGATGTCACCAGCGAACGCGCATGAAACCAAAGCTATGATAACCGTTACGCTATTGCTAGCGAGAGTCATGGTTTGATTGTTCATTACAGTACCACCAGTAGCGGAAACAGATACGAGTGCATTCTGCGACAATGCAGATGTTGGTAGGGGTATTGTCTTCTTGGACGAGATGGAATGCTTCTTCTTCTCCTTCTCCACATTCGATGTCATCGACAAAAAAGGCCCCGAGATGGAATATTTCGATGCGAGAACTGCAGTCATCATTTTCACGTATCTATATATCTATACATAAGAAAATGATTTTACTGAGTCGTTGCTCGTTCATTTCTCACCGTCGCGTAGGAAGTGAAAAATGCCTCTCACATAAAATAAATGAAGAAAAGGAATTCGGATTCAAAATCACATTTTTACACTACTAAAATATCTCGTAAGAGAACGCGATGAACCACCAACATGGCTGTTCAAAAATAAAGTGCGGGGAAGAAGAAGAAGAAGAAGAAGAAGAAGAAGACTAGATAGAGAGACGTACACATAGGGAGGGAATTGTACGCGCAGTTGTCGTCGGTGTAACTCTCCATCTCTCCCCAAGATGGGTGCCAATTCTCACGTTGAGACCGCGTTTAATGTGGCAGCATCAACAGCGTTGCTCTTCGCCGGGACTTCGCACGCGATACTGCAGAGACCATCGATACTCGTACGTTGATGATTTATACATAGTTTTTACTTTGTTTGCGCATCTGTGTGTACGCGTGGATACACATGGAGTGCTTTGTGAAAAGAGGCCCAATTTTATTCAACTAATCTAAATTTTCTCCCTTTCCTTTTCTCAAATATCAACAACAGTCAATATTGTTTCTGTTCGTGTTCGCGGCGGAAAGGATCACAGGATCTCAGAATAGAGTGCTAACGCAAGAAATCGTTCGCACAAGGCGACAGATAATATGGTGGACAGCTTTGGGACTGGCCATTTTTGGAATGCTTGGCGAACTTGTGGTACAAACGTCGTTCATAGCGTTTAAATCAAATTCAAAATGGCACGAAGAGTTTATACGGGTGCTTGGTTTCGTGAAACTACGTTCGATATTGGAATATGTGATGGAATTTGTGCCTCTCTTTCTCGTGGCTATATCAGCTGCTGGGAAATTACACTTGAGTCGAGAGCGAGAAATAGACTTCCTCTACGGGGGCAATATGGAGGAAGATGGAGTGGTGTTGGTCGACCCGTCCATTTTGCGGGATAGAGCGTTGATTCGGTGCGCGTTTATCGCTGGTGTTGCTGCATCGGCGGTGCCTTCTTTAACTGGAATACCTTACTTTCTCTTTGCTGCTATATTCCTCACGAGCTGGGGACTTTTGGACAAACGAAAACTCGTTCGGCCACCGGCGTTCATTTTGGTTGTAGCGATGGCATACGCTTGCGTGCACTTCATGCTAATCATGTGCTACCAGTTTCCTCAGTTGCACGATAGCGCAAACAAAGTGTTTGCCTCTTGGATTGGTTTGTATATCATGGATGGTAGTGATGGGCCAGTCGTTCGAGGTATGCGTTTATTGCAGTTATTCGCAATCGCGGGTTTCTTTTCTTCCGTGTGCGAAGCATCTGCAAACGAAGATATCGTGGATGAGGTGCAGTATAATCAAGATGGGTCTATTACGGAAGGTTTGGATGATATTGACGAGCCGTTAATTTCGCACATGCGAGGTTCTGATCGAGAAACTAGTGAGGCTGCTCTTGTAGATCCCGGCATACCGGCTCGACTTTTGGCAAAGTTTTCTGGGGTCATCTCTGCTTGTGCCATCATACTCTCCGCTATAACTGCTCCGTCTGCATTAGCGTTTCCGATACTGCTCTTCTCTCTGATGTCGGTATTATATCCACCCACCCACAAGGAGTTTTCAAAGTTGCTCGCGCCTTCGGCTCTGATTTATGTTGCTTTGTGGTCATTCATCGAATTCATCGTGCAAGCGATTCCAGGAACAGATAATAATAGTTTCTTTCTCGTTCTGGGGCTATCGAGACAAGAGAACGATTGGGTTGGGTCTTTAAGAATGGCTTCAGTCTTTATTGGGATGACAATTTTAGCCTATTTTAGCCGATTGGCGAGAGGAACCCCTAACGAAACTACATTGCAAGCAGCGGCGAGCATGCGGGAGGAATCACTCCCGGCTTCTTTTGTTTTTGTGAATGCAGAGTACGATAATGTTGGTTATGACTTTGATGAAGACGGATTTACACCTTCGGAGAGCGGTTGGGCTGGTGTTGCAGCGAGTTTCGCTTCAAAGCTCCTCATCCCACTCCTTCTTTGGCTCGTCGCGTTATCTAGGGACGATATCATCCACGCTGGTTTATTTTGCTTATTCTTACTTACACTAGCCAGGCCTGGTAAAACAAGCGTGCTGATATTCACTTCGAGAATTATAGCAATGGTAATCGCGTGCATGTATTTGTGGTCTCTAGATACCTTACCAGTACTTCTAGGAAGACGCAGGTTTTCAAAATTTGAAGATTTCCTCAAAATCTGCGGACTTTGGAATGAAGATGTGGTTCGATCGATGTGGCCAATGGCGTTAGTCTTGTTTGTAGATGTAGCTGTGATTCACATGCCGGGAATTATTCGCGCTTTATCGCATTTATTTCCGAGTGTTGAGGATGGAGAAACCCCCGTCTCATCGAATATTGGAAGTGCTCGCGCTAATATTGATGAAAACAACATGGAAGGCCATCGTAAGAGGGTGCAAGCGCTACCAAGAATCAAATTATTAATCGGTGCAATCCTTTCGGAGTTCTGGATATCTTCGAAGAGAGTCTTGAATTTCACTGGAGCCTACTCGGTATTGATTATTGGATTATTCACTGTGCTTACAAATGAATGCTCGCTTCTGAATTTAGCTTTACTATTATTTCTCGGAGGGGCGTTTGTAGTGCCTTTTGACACGATAGAAGATAGAAATAGAAGATCTGTGCGATGGGACACGTTGTTTGCTTTCGCTTTAGTTAATCTAGCGGTGAGATATGCATTTGGAGCATTTCCCTTAGCTCGATGGGTTGGGATGAATTCTGAGGCACAAGACTTCTTGGCAAACAACGTTGGATTAGAACCAAATTTACCCAGAAACAAGTTAATGACCTCCTTGCTAGGGCCTAGCTTATTACTAATCGCAACGCATTTCCACAGAATTGGGCTGTTGCACACAGAGCCGACGGGTTTACTCTCGGCAGGAGGGGAAAGTGATCAACCGATTCGGTTGGTCATCACCGGTACACAAGAAGGCCGTGTCCCGATGATAAAACGGATATGTATTTTACATTGCGATAAGTTCTTGACGCTAGTTGCTTTAGGATTTTCATTCCAGCGCGGAGTCGATATCATCGGGGCCTTGATGCTTTTTGCGTTGATTTGTACTTTATTCTCACCGAAATTGACGAGAACGAGTGAAATTTTGGGTGCTGTTGCTATCCTTTCGGCCCTTTTGGAATACACTTACAACATTGATTGGATACACAGAGCGCTCAGCGATAACAAAGATACAATGACTTGGATTGGAGCGCGATATTATCCCGTACAAGGAGAAGGTGTAATGAAGGAAGAAGCAATATGGCCACGAAACGAAAGAATGCTACTTTGGCCTGTTTTTGTTTTAGTCGCCGTGGAATTTTGCCGCATTTCTAGAAATTGGCTCGTAAAGCTACCACCGGCTTTGAAATCAGGTTGTGCACCAGAACCGTGTCATTTGTTTTGGCCACCGCGGAATCCAGAGGCTAGAAGTGCGGCTTTGAAGCGATCTACGATAACTAAGAAGGCCCCTTTCCGAAGGATGAACTCTATTCCTGATGACCACGAGCTCGTATCCGAAGATGTGAATTCAGAAGATGGAACATCTACTACGGCATATTCAGAAACTTACTTATCGGGCGATAGATCAGAGTCTTTGAGAGCAAGAGCTAAGCGGTTGTTGTTTCAGAAGGCGAGAACATCGATCGATCAGTTGAATTCTCTGTTGTTCATTTTACCCGAGTTTGTGGAAGGGGCGTTAGCGTTATTGATGCCTGGTTTGGCGTACGTAATTTTTGGTACCGTCGGTATTGCATCTGGTAACGTTCTCTCGCTCGTTTATCTGGGCTTAATGCTCCAAATGATGGAGAAAGAGCAAGTATTTACCGCTCCAAGCAACCGGTTGAAAGTATGGAAATTAGTATCCTTCGTGTGTGGTGTGGCGCTATTCTGGCAGTACATAGCATCTATGGGAGAATATCCCAACGAAACCGGAAGCGACGATTTCTCGGAAATGCCACCGACGCCTCCATTTATAAATAACAGTACTAGTACTAGTAATGATGGTGCTCTCGGAAAATCTGAGCGCGAGTATGAAATGGATGAGTTATTCATTTGGTTTGGTCTCGTGAAACGCTCTAAATTTATGTTGCTTGGACATTTTCTCGCCTTCTTTGTTGCTGCGTGTCAACTCAGAATGGACTCTGTACTAGCTTCTATGGAAGAACGTGCAAGAACTGCTGTTATTGCGGAAAATCCAGATTTAGCAGAAGAACAGATAACAGAAGCAGCAACTTTGATGCTTCCAAGAAGAACACCCACGCAGTTGGCATTACTTCCGAGACGTCCAGGTGATCCCACGCTAAAAATATTTTCAGCTCTAACATGGGAAGCAACATCGAATTGGACAGTACTAGATTGGACGAGATATTACATCATACGTTACTCTAGAGAGGCTGCTTTCATCCTCGTCATCGTTGCTGGCACGTGTATGAATGACGCAATCCACGCCGGGTATCTGATTCTCTCCATCAGTATACTTAAAAATCGAACGTGGGACAGAGTAGATGAGCTGCTCGTTTGGATGAAAAGATACAATTTACTCGTTATGGGATCTGTATTGGCATATCAAGCTCCATTTGAGAGTCTCGTGGGTGTTTGGTTTGCTAATCGTGAAAATGCGCTGTGCTCTTTCTTGCACTTGATTGGATTTTATCGCGTAGATTCCGTTCTTGGCTTCAGTGCAGGACAACTTGGACCAGATCTTTTTATTTTCGCTAACATGTCCTGCTTACGATATCTCATCAATTCTCACGAGTATGCATCCGTGTTAGAGATGGATCGTCAGGCACGTTCGAGAACGAAAACCGGTGATAAAGCTGAAACGTGGAAACGAGTAAGAAAGTATTATTTCCAGTGTCTCAAGGCTATGCGGGAGCGAGAAGATAGACATAAGCGCGTCGAAGAGATTCGTAATGACATTCAGAATCTTTCGCTCGAAGTCGTACGTCTGGAAAATATGCAACAAAAGGAAGAAAAAGGAACTGTCAAACAACAGAAAGATGAAAATGATGGTGACAGCGAAGATGACAGATCTGTAAAAACACCGAGTATCTCTGAATCAAAGCTTCGTCATCGTAAAATTGCCGGTTCTAGACCTAAGATCGATGACTGGGTAGAAGAACAAGCTAACACGCCGCCTCGTGAAACACCATGGGAAGGTATCGATAGATCATTTGTAGGTTCAGAAACCATTCAAGATTCTGAGACGTATGCCGGAGGCGAAGATGTTGTAAGTGATTTGAAGGAAGACACGAATAACCAAGATGAGGACAAACTCGAAGACTTGGTTGATGAATTTATCAGAGGCGATAGAAGATCGGTGTTTGGTTTCATACTTGCGGGAATAATTGATATTTGGCCTTGGATAAGCGCTCCGGAAAGTTCTCTGGTGTACTTCTTCTATTTTCTCGCATTCGCGATGAATTTTTCTTTAATTACCGTAGTCTATCCAACTTCTTTGGTTTGCGCAGCTTTGATAGCTTCGCCGAAGCCAGGTCCGAAGTTTTGGAGATTTATGCTCCGGTATTCCGAAACCGTCATTATATTGAGTTATATTCTAAGCATTCCGTGCTCGAAAGCGTGCTTTTCATGGAAGCTTTGCGGCCAGACCAACATCATAGGCGTGCCAGATTTCTCAAAGCCATTCGTGGTGTCTACTTTACCATTGTTTTTGGCGTATTTCGTAACATTACTTCATTCTTTTGGCCAAGGTGGAGTGTACGAGCTGAAACCACGCTATGACTCATGGTTGAATAGCACATATATGCCCATTGAAGATGACATTGTCGAAAATACTGAAAATGTATTGGATGAAGCGGTGATGGAAGAAATGTCACCTCGAAGTCGATATAGAATAGGAAGACGAGGAACGTTACAGGACTTTGAAAACTTGGGACGGAGCGGGAATGACCACTTATACTCCACAGACTCCTTCCAGAACATTTCGAAAAATCTTGATACGTTCTTCCAGCGTTTACTGACGGATGAAACCGAATTTGGACCTTCCTTCATATCGATTTCAATTTTAGATACAGAGGATCATACCGAGGACGATTGGACAAAAATCGGGAATGATTTGAATTTTGCTCTCTTACAGTTGCAAGATTTCGAGAATTCAAACAATGCAGACTACTATTCGCTCGATCTCGTCGAAACCGATGTGAAAGGCACTTTATATCAAAAAGGGCACCGTACGGCTGTATTCCAGGTTGTCGCTCCACTGACTATTTTGACTCCCGCTGCTGATGCAGCCAACGGGGTGAAGAAGTTGCAACTCAGGGAAGCGTCGTCTGATTTACAGGAAAACGGAGAAAATGTAATGCCTGGTTTACCCGGGATCACTTCCGTCCGGGCATTTCATCGCGAACCAGAGAATTTTTACGGAATAACTGCCGCGGTGGACATCATCGCAGCTTTATTTGCATTGCTCTTTTATCAATCTAGTATCGAGGCTGATCCGCAAGCATTGATTGAAACTGTCAGTCAAGGATTATTCCCTCAAGATTACGTCTTCACGATGTTCTTCATTCTGGTCTTATTACTTGTTGATGCGGTGATATATCTGAAAAGAGCGAAAGCAGCGAAAGTGTTTTTTCACTATACCACTTTTGCATTTTTTACCACCGGGCTACTCATTTTATATCACAAATCCACGACATCGAACCATATGGCATTGAGAGTTTTCTTCCTCATCAAATGTCTTTCGTTCGCAACGAGCGCGCGGCAGCTACGATGTGGATTCCCGGTTGTTTTAAACGAAAGTTTACGATGGCTGAAAAGGCGCAATGAAGAGTTTGCCTCGATTCTGTTTGGAATTTATTACTCGATACCGTTTTTGTATGAGCTTAAAGTTTTGTTAGACTTTGCGTGCACAGCCTCGAGTTTAGATATATTCGATTGGTTGAAGCTCGAGGACATCAACCGAAGCTTGTTCGAGATTGATATTCGGAATAAGACATACTATAAGCGCTATCCTTTTGGGAAGCCTCAACCTACGTGGAAAAAAGTGTATTTAGAAGGCGGCGGTCTTTTCGTACTTCTGTTCGTGGTTTTGGTTGTGCCGTTCTTTGTGTTTTCAACTTCAAATCCGCAAGTGGGACCAAATCCAGTTTTAGAGACTCGGATGAACATCACGTTCATATCGCCGAATGGTACGTCCGCATTCGAAGTGTTTACCGGCGGAAATCGAAGAACTATTCAGTCCGAAGAGTGGATGAGGTTGAATACTGATTCTTTGACTCCACCACCTGTGCGCCACCCGAATCAAATTCAAGATGCGTGCTTATCGCCCGATTCGGATAAAATTTGGGCTCTACCACCTCCGGCAATGAAAGACTTCTCGAATTCTATCGTTGCTGGGACTAAAATTCTAACCTATTGGAATTTCCGCCGCGCTTTACCTTTGGATAATCAAGTCGTCATAGCTGGCGGAAGATCGGTTGTTATACAAGAAAGGGAAGCGGAGAAGTTGAGAAAAATGATCAGTGGTGAAAATGATAACGATAATGCTGTACTCATCGAAGGTTTGTATCCTCGCGTTTGGAGAATCCTTGGCAAAGGAGATCCACTGCGAGAAATTTCAACGAATCAGTTTGTTGATTGCTCGTTTAAATTGAACGGATTGAACACTTCTCAACCTTGGTGGAGCGCAAAATGCGGCGTCAACATCAAATCAAACTCTGGCGAAAACACGTTTTGGGAGCAGTGTAAAGATACTGGTTCGGGACCAGAAATTATCTTGATCTCGAGCGAAGTTGCTACGGGCGCGTTTGCGCAGTTTTCGAAAATCGTCGGTGGTCTCACCGGAATGTACGTTGCGTACATTTTAGCCATTGGCACGTTCATTCGAGGGATGACTTCAAATTTAGTGACGAAGATTCCACACCAAGATTTACCGTGCACTAGGCGCTTAACCGCCTTGTGTGAGGATATATACGTCATGCGTAATGCGGGAGAGCACTTGTTGGAAGAGCGTCTGTATTGGCTCCTGATAAGAATCTATAGAAGTCCCACAGTCTTGTTTGAGTTTACGAGGACTGAAAGGGGCGATGCAGAACCGGAACGACCTCAAAGACGACTCATCACGCATTAGTTTTTGTACATTATCATTAGTCTATATTTAGAAAGTTACAATTGTTTGTTTTTCACATGACGATTACATCGTCGTCGCCCACCGTGTAGTTCTTCTTATACTTCCTAACTTCTTCTATCACCCTTTTCTTGTACTGTTCTTTGCTACGTTTCAACGACGAATATGCCTCTTGGTTCGCCGCGTCGTCGTTGTTCGGGTTATCCAATAAATCTTGCACCCCAACCAATATTTGTTTCACTGAAATCGACGCCTTCCACCCTTTCTCCTCGTTCAAAATTGATAAACAAATCAATCCTGTCGGATACACGTTCGGGTGGAAAAACCCTCTCGGTAACATCACTCTTGGTGGTTTCACCGGATATTCTTTCGGGAACGTCATCGTAATTGGAAACTCTCCGCCTTCCCATGGCGTGTTTGTCTTACCAGGAACAACGCACTTCCACACCATGAGGTCCACGGTACCGTTTTTCGTTTCTGGCTTCGCGACAAAACCATACGGGTGGTCTCTTCGCCAGTTTTTTCGCTCCTGCGCTAAACGAGTGGTGGCTAAGTTACTCATTTGTCACACGCACAGAAGAGATAGAGATAGAGATAAGAGAGAGAGAGACTATTAAAGCGTGTGGGCGCAGATTAGAGTTAGAAAAATGAGAAACTTTTTGAAAATTGAGAAAGAGAACGAATTAAAACGAAAAACGAGAACTCGACGAGCGGGACGATAATCATACCACTTTCAAACCATCGTACCATAATCATACTAAAATCCCATAATCTTATCTACATTACATTTCAGTGCCACCATAGGCTCTCTCATAAAATACGGGAGGTTTCAATCCACTCAACCAATCGCTCGCGTGCGTCGGCAACAAACCCATCGCATTCAACTTTCTCAACGCTAATGCTAAACCTATCAACTGTATTCCGCAATACATCAATCGCGGCGTCGTGACGTCAGTGTTCTTATCGCCGAAACGTTCAAAGGTTTTCCCACTCGTTAGTATAGCTTTAATCGGTTGGAATAAACCGTTGAAAGTGACCATTATGCTGAAAATTTGAATCCCGTTTCCGGTGAACCACATCATCACTCCGGTCATCATTACGCCGGAAAAAGAACTCTGCGCGAATTTGTACGCGTTTCGTATTCTAAACTGCCGCATCTTCTCTTCGTCTCTTTTCTGCACGGGAGGTTTTACTTTTTGCTGTTTAGTGCTCGTATCATCGTTACCTCCACTACCATCGGTCGTCGTTTCTGTGGCAGCGCTATTATTAAACCCAGGGGGATTGGCGTATTTACACGTCGTGTCTTTCGACATCGATCGCGCCAACGAACTCGGTTTGAAGTCGACTTTGAATGACATTTAATTGGTATCTATTCCTGACCTTCGAACGGCTCACGCACCGCAGTTCTGGACGCGTACAGGCGTAGCCTTACTGCGGGACAATTGATTCGATTCGTTTTGGAAAAACGAACGAAAAAGAAAGAAAAAACGCACGAAAACGCAAAAACGACAAAAAAACAAAAGACAGAGACGACGACGACGACGACGACGACGACGACGACGACGACGACAACTACGGTTGTGCATCTGCACGCGCGTCGATCGATGGAGGATAAAAGCGACGGGTCGAGAGCGACACTCGTCGGAACAGAGAAGAAGACGACGACGACGAATGGAAAGGAGACGACGACAAAACATATTAAGTGCGTTGAATTTGAGTTCATCAATCCACTCAAAAGAAGAGGAAGAGAGAGAAGAGAGCGGTCAAGACTTTATAACCGAAGCGATGATGAAACGACAGAAAACGGTGAAAAAGGAACTTCTTCCTCTTCTTCTTCTTCTTCTTCTTCTTCTGATGATGATGATGATGATGACGATGACGATGACAAAAACAAAGGGGCAGATGAAATTCTTTTAGAAAATTCCAGACGCATGCGGTTCAACGACATTCAACGAAAACGAGAGTTATTCGCCCAGGTCGAACGAGAGCGAGATATGCTGTTACGCATCCAACAAGAGAAGGAAACGAGAGCGTATTTGGACCAAGAGATGATCGAAATAAAGAAGAAATTGACGATAGAGAGCGCTTTGAACGAAGAAGAAGACGAGGAGAGAATACGAAACGCGGAGATGGCAGCTGAAACGTTGTGTAAATCTTTAGACGACGCTGAATGTTTTGCGAGAGAGGATATCGACTGGGATGATCACGAACAAAAATGGACAGAGTTTGATAGTACTACTTTTAGAGAAGAGGAAGGAAAAATGATTTCAATGCGCAATGTTCCGTGGCCACCGTCCGAAGATATCTTGCAGCACATGGCTGCATTTGAGATGCGCCAAAAAGAGGAAGGGGAGGATTTTGAGTGCGAGGAAAGAAAAGTACTTGTTGCTGAAAAGATTTACAAAAAAGCGTTCAGACGCGCCAATTTAAGATGGCACCCGGATAAGTTCACGGCGAGATACGGTAAATATTTGGACGAAAACGACCGAGATGCCATCTTAGCGAGAGTGGAAGAAATTTCCATGATTGTCAATAGTTCGTATGAAAAGTTGTTATTTTGATTTCTAACATCGGCTGTAAAAAATATCGGAACAAGTCCCTTCCATAAATTCTTAAAAAGGTTGTAGTACGCGCGTTGCATCTAGAAAGCATGAGTTCGCGCCTCCAACAGGAATTCAAGAACATACAAATAGATAAGACTGTTCCCGTGGAAGGTGTTTGCTTATTCCCACCCGAAAACATGCACTGTTGGAGATTGAAAATGAAAGACTTCGACGAAGATACCGAAGACGCGAAGCTCTTGCGAAAAGACCTCGAAGAACTCAAGAGACGCTTTGGAGGGGACGGCAAAATACACATGGAATTGAACTTCAGCTCGAAATACCCGATCGAACCGGTATTCATTCGCGTCGTATCGCCGAGGATGCTGCAATACACTGGGAACGTGACTATCGGAGGTGCAGTGTGTTCCGAGTTCTCCGTTGAAAAGTATCAACCAGACTGGAAGATCTCTGAAATCATGCGAATGGTTCGATTGAACATGCTCACCGCCCCAAAAGTGTACGTGAAAACACAATTTGGTCCTGGAGGAAGAGCAGGACCGTTACGCGTGGACCTCAACGGCCGAGATCATTTGGGAAGTCCACTGAGAGAGTACTCGAGAGCCTCGGCGGAATCGAGTTTCCGACGAGCCGTGGAGCATCACAAGCAGAATGGATGGTGATGTTTGAACATAAAGGCTTCAAAATTAAACACAGTACGCATGCAAACTAAATATTACAAAATAAGATTGTTGGTTTAACAATATATTCGCTTTTCTCGTTCTATAAAATTTCTTTCTTTGGCCGCATTTACATAAAATTATACACTCGCTCACGATACTCTCTCTTACTCGCTCACTTAAAATCTCTCTCCCCCCCTCTCTCTCTCTCTCTCTCTTTCTCTCTCCCTCTCTC
>Ga0115011_10001403_pt1 | contig 17324 bp, 18 predicted proteins | sample TroAtlMetagenome_2_FD_88705 | JGI IMG/M metagenome (GOLD analysis project Ga0115011, IMG submission 88705) | Marine eukaryotic phytoplankton communities from Atlantic Ocean - Tropical Atlantic ANT8 Metagenome | ecosystem: Environmental > Aquatic > Marine > Oceanic | place: Tropical Atlantic...
AATACTGTTGGGAGTGGCCCTCAAGTTTATGATGCAAGTACTGATTCTTACACTAATGCCTGGGGCATGTCATTTGCTATACCTTCTGGTTCAACTTCATATTCTGAAACATTAACTATTGCTTCAGAATATGAATCAGATATTGATCCGTGGGATTTAGGTGATTTTATTTGTGATGATGGTAGCTCAATTTACATGGGTTGGTCATTAATTAATGACGGAAATAATGATTGTGCAGATGGTTCAGATGAAGTCTTTGATTATGCTAATTGGCCAACTCAAATAATCTCTAATCCTATTGCTTCTTATGTTGAGCAAGAAGGATTTTACATTATTGCACAAATAACTGTTGCAGGTTTTGAAGTTGTAGATGCTTATTCAGATTCTTTCGCAGTGGGGGATATAGGATACATTAATTTCGACTCTTCGCATGAAGGAGGAGTTCTTTCAGGAATGGATTATAAATTTAATTATGGAGGTTGTGAATTATTCCGTTATATTAACACGCCAATAGATTATGAGTTATTGTATTGGGTATTTGATGAAAATGATGATATTGTCGATTCAGGTACAAATCAATTAATAGATTCTAGATCTATAGATGATTACTGTTCAACAACTGAATTAGTATCTGTCTCAGGTTTGACTGTAGATCAAGGTAAAAGAAATAAAGAATACAGTTTGAAAATAATGTTGACCTCTGGTACAAGTATTGTTGATGAATTATACTTAGATTTCACAGTAACAGATCCATTAGCACCTAATGATGATGCAGAAATAGTAGTCAATGCAAACACAGGATTAGATGGCGTAGGTACTGTTGAATTCCATGTTAATGATATGACTGCTGGCCAATATTATGAGGTCGTTTATACATATGGAATAGCAGGTGGACAGCAAGAAGTAGGAACATACATCCTTATTGCCCCCCCTCTTGAAGATGTTGAAACCATTCGGTTCGCTCATCTAAATGACGGTTTTTATTGTGTCAATGCAAAATTAATGATTAATAATTGGGAATTAACTGAAAGTTCAGCCTGTTTCTCTCAAGCTTCAACTGTTGATTCAGATGGTGATTTGATTAGAGATATTGATGACCAATGTCCAGATGAAGATGCAAGTGCAGGTCCAGATGTAGATGGAGATGGATGTATTGAATATCCAGATTCTGATGGTGACGGTTGGGATGATGTTGATGAAATTGCATGTGGAACAGATCCTAATTGGAGTGAAGAGATGCCAATGGATACAGATGGAGATGGTATTTGTGATGGTCTTGATGAAGATAGCGATAATGATGGCGTACCAGATATTGTAGAAATTGCAGAAGGAACAGATCCATTTAATTCGCAAAGTAAACCTAATTCACCTCCAATATGCGATCTTTATTACGCATTCGAGACAGCAGGAATTGTGGTTGTTAATGATAATTTGTTAATTTCAGCAATACCCTCTGGAACTCCTACAGTTCCAATGAATATTACAGTTACATTACCTGCTGGAAATTATTACTTGATTGCAATGTGTGCAGATCCTGAGGGAGATTTAGTAACTGCTTATATCCTTTCAAATGGCACTCAAAATGTAGTAGGGCCAATGTCAGAAGTAATAACTGGTGCTTTAGTTGTAATGGCTCCAGATACCTCAGAAACTGTAGAGTTATTTATTACATATGACGATGGAGTACATTTCTTAGCTGCATTTATCACTGTGAATCTCGATGGATCTCCAGGAATTCCTGGTGTAGTTGATGAATCAACAGGCCAAGGAGTTCCAGGATTTACTGGTTTGTTTTCATTGATTGCTTTAATTGGTGCTGCATCATATACAATGAATAAAAGAAGGTTGGATTTAGAATAAGACAAGCGCTAATTCTAAGGCCTTTCTTCATTAGCGACCTGTATGCGCTTTGAATGTGATATGCTGGAAGAATTTAATGAGGCATTTGAAATCCCTCATTCTGAATCACCTACCTTAGGTGATGAAGATTTAGGTGAATTAAGAATTAGGTTACTTGAGGAAGAAGTACAAGAGTATGCTGATGCAGTAAGGGCTGGTGATTTATTAGAAATCTTAGATGCATTAGGTGATATTGCTTATATTTTGGCAGGTAGTGTACTAAATCATGGTTTACAGCATGTAATTGATGATGCATTTAAGGAAATACATAGATCAAATATGGCTAAATTAGTAGATGGAAAGGTATTGAAGAGAGCTGATGGGAAAGTTGCTAAACCAGATGATTGGACTCCTCCAGATTTGAAACAATTTCTAGGATAGGTTTTCTATCTCCTCAGGAGTTAATTCTCTAAATCTTGCTTTGTCATGTAATATTTTAGAATGACCCATTGGATCTGAAAAAATAATAGTTAGAATGTCCATATTTGAACCACTTATTGTTTTATTTAATGTATCTAAAAGAAAATCACATTTTTCTAATTCATTTAACTCATCTTTCTCAAATTGGTTTTTTGTTATGTTTATTGCATCTTTGAAACGATTGAGCACCCCTTCCACATTTGAAACATATCCCGATGAATGAACTCCTGGATAAACTCCTAATTCTAATTCTGGAATTTCTATGGTGCATTTCGAGCCTCTTACTACCCTCGCATTTAGGCTATCTAAAGATTCAAGCTTTAGTGTCCAAACACCTGGAATTTTTCCTTCAGCAGGAATAAAATCGGTTTGTCTAAGTCCGCAACTGCTACAAGTAAGTGTAATTTGTGTGTGTTCTCCAAAATATGCAATTTGTGTAGAATGGGTTATCATTTTCAAACTTTTTTCATCGCCGCAAACAGGGCAAGACATTTCCATTGGAGATTCCATCTTCAATCCTCATTTCACAAATGCTTCATCGGCAAGTCCTTTCATCCCCTTGCACGAAGGAGGCAATACTAGCAACCTTGTTTCTGATAGTTGAAGAATTTCTCCACCAAGATCATGAATTATGAATTCATTTAATTTATCTACAATTTGTGCAAGAATCTCATCTTCAGATAAAATGTCTTTCAAATCAACCACACTAATATCTCCATCAGAAGCCCAATCAAATAATTGTAAAATGCCATTTATTCCTAATAGGTTTGCTCTATGGATGATAAAACCTTCATCGTTAGCAACATTTGCATCTGGATATAATTCATCTAAATTATGGTAAATGATATTGGTTTTTTTGACAGGTTGATTTTTTTTGTTGAGGCTAGGCATAAAAACTCCCTTAAGAGGTGCTTGTGTAAAGGGTTTTATTTTAGAGACGTCTTTCTTTTCTTCAGCATCAAACAATGCATTTATGTCATCTTCATCAAATGGAAGTTTTGCTTGATTACCTTCATCCACAACCTGTCTGCTTTGTTGGTGGTCTTCAATTCTTTTGTAATATTTAGTCTAAAATTTGTATTTTTAATATAACTTTATTCGTCGGGTTGATAAACCACCTCCTTACAGGGGTGTATTAGAGCATCCTAGTATTATGGACTCGTTCTGGTGAATATCATGGAATCAAGTATGGACAAACTAAAGACTGGAACTAGCACTTTGGGAATTTGTTATGATGGAGGAGTTGTTGTTGGAGCAGATCATAGAGCAACAATGGGTCATTTTATTGCAAATAAAAGTGTACAAAAATTATTCAAAATAGGACCTAATCTTGCATTAACTACAGCTGGATTAGTTGGTCATGCACAAAGTTTATCGCGAACTTTGAATGCAGAAACAACACTTTTCCAATTGAGAAGAGGCCATCCAATGACAGTAAAGGGTGCAGCAACATTAACTGCAAATATATTGTTAGGAAGGCCATATTGGGTACAATTACTAATTGTAGGTGTTGACGACACAGGTCCGAGCGTATACAGCATTGATGGAGCAGGAGGATCAATTCCAGATGTTTATTGCGCAACAGGCTCAGGCTCCCCCTATATGTATGGTGTTTTAGAAGACGGATTTAGAGATGGAATGCAGAAGAGTGACGCCATTAAATTGGCGGCAAGGGCTTTGCTTGCTTCAGGCCAAAGAGATGCAGCATCAGGTAATGGAATGGATTTAGCATTCATCACGGAATCAGAAGGTTTCGTTAAACTATCTGATGATGAAGTTGATAAAATAATTGCATCATTAAAATAATTTTCCCGGCTGGCCCGCCTTTAGGGCTTACTCTTTAGAGTAGGGTTTCAATAGGGGAAGGTGATGAAATGAGACTTAGTTTTCAAGAAGTTAAAAGTAAAATTGCAAAAATGATACCGAAAGATATTGATTATAAAATTGATTTAGAGGCAGCAACAGTTTCTATAATTACTAAAACACCTGATAGATTTGGCTCAGGTAGTGGTTTAACAGGTGAGATTGCTAAATCAATTAAAAGAAGAGTAGTTATTAGGCCAGACGAAAGTATTTTGTGCACTGAAGAAGAATCAAAAGAATATATTAGGTCAATAATTCCCGATGAAGCAAGAATTACAGGAATGCACTTTGATCCTTGTTTATGTGAACTAATACTTACTTGTGAAGATCCAGGCACTGCAGTAGGAAGAAGGGGTGAAAATATCAATAAATTAAGAGATAAAATTGGTTGGTTGGTTAAAGTAGAAAGAACTCCTGCACTTCAAAGTAAAACTGTATTTGATATTCGTGGCTTTAGGAAAGCTACAGCAGATGATAGAAGAAAATTATTACGTGACTTTGGAAGAAATATTTACCGGCCTAAATTAGCTGGCAATTCATGGGCTAGATTAACAGCACTTGGTTCATATCGGGAAGTTGGTAGAGCATGCCATTTGATCACAACCAATGAATCAAGAGTCATGATAGATGTTGGAGTAAATATTGCCTCCTCGACAGATCCACTTCCATTTTTTAATGCGCCTGAGGCATTACCCTTGGAGAAATTAGATGCTGTTGTATTAACGCATGCTCATTTAGATCATGCAGGAATGTTGCCGATTTTATTCAAATTTGGATATAAAGGCCCCGTTTATTGCACACCCCCAACAAGAGATTTGATGTTGATGTTACAATCAGATTATTTGAAAGTTGCAGGAATGGAAGGTAAATCACCACCTTATGAAATGGAACATGTTCGAGAAACAATGAAGCATGTAATTGATGTTAATTGGAAAGAAACTACAGATATAACTCCTGATATCAAACTTACAATGACAAATGCAGGGCATATCTTGGGTTCATCAGCATGCCATTTCCATATTGGAGAAGGAAAACATAATATTGTTTTCACAGGAGATACAAAATTCGAAAAAAGTTGGCTTTTTGATGCTGCAAATGTTAAATTCCCTCGTTGTGAAACTTTAGTTATAGAATCAACATATGGTGCACAAGGAGATTTCCAGCCTTCTAGATTAGAAGCAACTTCTGAATTGCAAGAGATTATTAAAAGAACAATTGGCCGCAATGGAAAAATAATTTTACCTGTGTTTGCAGTTGGAAGAAGTCAAGAAGTTATGATTGCAATTGATGAACTATTTAGGAGCGGAGAAATCGAACCATGTTCAGTTTATTTAGATGGGATGATACAAGAAGCTACAGCAATACATGCCTCTCATCCAGATTATTTAACTAGGGATTTAAGGAATTCAATACAAACTAATTCTGATGATAATCCCTTTAGTGCATCTTGGTTTCGTAAAGTTCAAGGAAGAGATATGAGAGAATCCATATTAAGTGATCCATCCCCCTGTATCGTATTAGCAACAAGTGGAATGTTAAATGGAGGTCCTGTAATGTCTTATTTTAGACATTGGGCTGCCAACGAAAGAAATGCATTATGCTTTGTTGGTTATCAAGCAGAAGGGACTATTGGCAGAAGATTGCAAAAAGGATTTGGAGAAGTTCAAATGTTTTTTGAAGGAGAGACAATCACTGTTGAAGTAAATTGTGAATTTGTAACAATTGATGGATTTAGTGGGCATTCGGATAGAAAACAGTTGTTGGATTTCGTAGACCAATTAAATCCAAGACCCTATTCTATTGTATGTCATCATGGAGATTACAGAAAGTGTAGTGAATTAGGACGTACCTTGCGTGAAAAATTCAAAGCAAGAACTTATTCACCTCAAAATCTTGAAACAATAAGATTATTTTAATTAAAGAGGTAAATCCCAACCCTCATCTAATACGTCAGGAATATTTTCATTTGATAATTCATCATTTTTTGAATTAATAGTACTTGATTTTTGAACAGTTGTAATATCTGAATTAAGTTGTGGGAATAATTTATTTTGATTTGTGTTTTTGGCTGTAAACATAGAAATTATAAAAATGAAAATTAATGATGAGAGTACAATTACTAAAATCCAATATTTTTCACTTGGTTCATGAATTATTTTGTATAATGATACAACTAAGATTAGGATTTGAGTTACCAAAATAAAATATTTAATCTGGGATTTCTCAAACTCCATGATTGACGTGATGGTGGGTGCATTCATGAACCCCTAACATTACCCGTAACACATGAGGGGTCCACATTCAAGTGTATGTCCTGGATGGTTAATGACGGCTGTAGCACCATGGGGCGAAAATGAAGAAGATGCATATGATCAAGGATTGGTAGAACTTGGTCTTGGAGATGCTAGATTAATAAGAGTTGAAGGTGCAATGTTGCCTATGGGTTTTGAACCAATAGCTCCTGAATTATTGCCAATGGGAAGTTTGGTTGAATGCCATTTAGCCATTGGGCATGCATTCAATGGAGGCATTGCCTCTGCAGGAGTTGCATGGGCACATTGTAAAACACCAGAAGGGGACGAATGTTCAATTACTGCATCAATTTCAACACAAACAGATTCAATAGCTACAGATGAATTACTTAGGAAAAATTTCAGAAATAAATTAGCAAGCAGAGATTTAGAAGTAATTAAATTTGATATCGCAGTAGACGAAGTTACAGCAGGTCAAGGACATTATGGTGTAGCTTTAGCAGCCCTTATTCTTCCTGAAACAATGTCATTCCAGCATTCAGAGCAATTAGGGAGGGTAAGAAAAGGCCTTACACGATCTGCATTAGATATTAATCCAAATAAAAGAGAATCAAAATCTCCAGTTCCAAGAGGGCCCAAAAGAGATGGAGATATTGATTTTAACATTTGAGTTGTCTAATAATGTCTAAAAAAACACCCTTTTATTTGGTAATAAAATGTAATGATTGTAATTTTTTTTTCGGGAAGCGGAAAAAAACTAATTTTTCTTGTACCCGCTGTGGTGAACTACAAATAAATCCGCATATTGTTGGGAGAACTAATGATACAGACGAGTTACATCGACTTGTTTCATCAAATAATATTCCTGAAGAATTAAGGGATGATTTTTCTAAATTGAATATTAAGGCCGATATTAAAAAAACACCTCTTGAAGAAAAAAAATCTATTCCACAGATATTAAAAGGATCTTCAAATGAACAGGGAGAGATTTTTTTAAAAGATTTGAAAGATTTTCTAATTAAAAATAAATTTGAAATAGATTTTGAAAAAGTCATAGATGTTTCAGAATCAGAAGGATTAATTCTCAGGATCTCTAATGAAAAATGGTTAATGTTAGGCTGAATGCTTATCACTACTAGTATGTTCGGCTAGAATAAGGGCCCGTGGGTTAGCTTGGTTATGCTCGTGCGTTTGGGACGCACAGACCCCAGTTCAAATCTGGGCGGGCCCATCTTTAAGTTGAAAAAAACTATTTTTTTGATTGATTATTCTGTTCTCTTTCTACAAAACTCACAGAATCTTTATTTTCATTATTCTCAGAAAGAATTGATGGGTTGCTTATGATTACAAAAATTATGATTCCTGATAATGCAAAAGACAATGTGAATATGGCTATTACTACTGTTTGACTCCATTTTTCTTCTTCTGTATCATTACCTTCTGAATTATTAATTACGTTGCCAATAGGTACTAATAATGCAATTATAATTAAAAATATAATCGGTATTACAAATTTTTTGGGTAGTGTTTCTGATTCCAGCATTAATCCTTCGAAAAGTAACTAGCGCTTAAATTATGCACATCTTGAAAGACCTTATTCGCTGTGTGTGTACAATGGACATACCATTTAAGGGAGATTTAGCTTCAAATTGGCAATTAGATGAAAGTATTATTTTTTTAAATCATGGTTCTTTTGGTGCCACTCCCACTTTGGTTTTAGAAGAGCAAAGACGTTGGCAAAATCTTATGGAAAAAGAACCAGTGAGGTTTTTTGAAGAAATAGCCCCTAATGCATTATTGGAATCTAGAAAAGCAATATCTAAATTATTGAATTGTGATTATGATGATTTAGCATTAATTGAGAATGCTACTTCAGGAGTAAATACAATTTTAAGATCTTTACAATTTAATCCAGGTGATGAAATAATCGTTACAAATCATACATATCAGGCTTGTAGAAATTCTTTAGACTATATCGCAAAAAAAAGTTCTGCTATCGTTGTGGTTTGCGACATACCCTTTCCTGTAAAAAATAGTCAAATAATTTTTGATAAGATAGTTTCTTGCGTAAATAAGAATACAAAACTTGCAATGATCGATACTGTTACAAGTCCTACTGGACTGAAACTTCCTTTTGAAAAGATAGTTAAGAAACTTGAAGCTATGGGTGTAAATGTACTCCTTGATGCAGCACACGGGATTGGGATGTTCCCTATGGATCTTGAGGAGATAGGAGCATCCTTTACAATTAGCAATTGTCATAAATGGCTTTGCTCACCAAAAGGAGTTGCAATAATGCATGTAAGGAAAGACTTACAGAAATTGATTCATCCACTTACAATAAGTCATGGGATGACTTTTCCTTTGGGTGAAACAACAAGGTTTAGACATGAATTTGATTGGACTGGGACAAGAGATGTTTCAGGGTGGTGTGTTTTGCCATTTTTAATAAACTATTTAGAGAATTTAATTGATGGTGGATTAAATAAAATAATGTCAATGAATAATAAATTAGTATTGAAAGGGAGAGAGATTCTTTGTAAAAAATTAAACATTGAGAAACCATGTCCAGATGAGATGATATCTTGTATTGCTACATTGAAATTACCCGGTGATGCAGTTAATGGAATTCCGTTACACGAGCCCGATCCCTTACATCTCTCACTTCTTGATGAGTATAATATTCAAGTTCCTGTATGGTATTGGCCAAACCCAGAAGGTAGGTATTTGAGAATTTCAGCACATTTGTATAATCATGATTCAGAATATGAATATTTAGCTGATGCATTATTTGAATTATTAAACAAGGTTTGAAATATAGAGGCTTTTACAAATGATTATGGGTGAAATCATTGTTGCAATAACTGGTGCATCTGGCGCATTATATGGGCTTAAATTAATTGAGGTACTTTCTGATTTAGGCAATAAGATGAGAGTTATTGTGACAGAGTCTGCAAAATTAACATTAACTCATGAATGCGGTTATGATTTTGAAAAGTTAAAATCTATAGAAGGAGTTACATTAGAAGACAATGCAGATATTGCTGCTAAGTCTGCTAGTGGTTCTGCAAAAATAGATGCTATGGTAATAGTTCCTTGCAGTGGGACAACATTAGGTAAATTAGCATCTGGTATCGGAGATAATCTTGTGACGAGAAGTGCAATAGTTGCAATGAAAGAACGGAGAAAATTAATCATAGTTCCACGTGAAACTCCTTTGGCTACAGTACATATTGAAAACATGCTAAAATTATCTTCTTGGGATACTGTAATTTTACCTGCAAGTCCTGGATTTTATAATCATCCTAATTCTATTGACGATCTTGTTGATTTCATTGTGTCTAGAATTTTAGATCAATTAGGAATTGAAAATAATGTTTCAAAAAGATGGACAGGGGATGAAATCTAATCTTTTCGAATATTCTTTAGGATGATTACTTAATAATGAATTTTCACCGCATTTTATGGCAGAGGACTTAATGTCGCTCAAAGTTTCTGAACTTAAACAGAGATTAAAGGAAAGTAATTTGCCTGTTTCAGGAAATAAGGAAGATTTAGTAGAGCGTTTAATAAAGTTAGAGCCGAAAACAAATGAGCCCTTTTCAGATGATTCAAATGACTTAAATGGTATTTGGAAGAGAATAGTAGAGAAAAAATGGGAAACAGAAGGGGGTATGGTATTTTCATTAATTCATGTAATTATAGGATTAATGATTATATTTTCAACAGCAGGAATTGGAATATATACAGTTTCTCAATTTTCTTCTAAAGTGCCAGATTATAAATTAGTGGAATTCGACAGTTCAAGAGCAAGAGGATATACTCAAATGTTAGTTGATTTAGGTAATCCTGGAAGGCATTCTGGTTCTATAGAAGAACAGGCAACTGTTGATGCAATACAACAGAACTTTACTGAGATGGGCCTTATGCTACAATACGAAACATTTAGTGTTCCTATGTTTGAAATACTTTCTGAGCCTGAACTTTCTATTTGTATACCTGGGCAATACCCCCTAGGGATTCAAAGTCCAACTCCTTGTGGAACTACAGATATTAATGCTGAAATCATACAATTCAATCATATGACTGATTTTGTGTTACAAGGATATTCTGGCAGTAAAGAGATTCAATTTTGGGAGAATGAAATTACAATTGTAAATTTATCTGATGGAACTGATGATTCTCTCTGGGATAATGCAAGTGGTCAAGTTGGTATGCTATGGTTAGAATCTGTAGGAGTTAATAATAATACATTATTTTATGGCAAGGCTAGAGATTCAAGTTTAGCTGGTTTAATCATCGTTATAACCTCAGGAAATACTTGTAAGATTCCCTCATTTGAGGGCACCTGTATTCCATTTTTCAAAACAGTAGATGTGACTGAACTAGGTACAATGCCAACAGAAATAGCATTTATGATGGTTTCAAATGATGTTGGTGAAATATTAAGTAATGCTTTTGGGAATAAAGATCAAAATGATGTGCGTCTGAATTTATTTACTGATATGTACAATGATGGAACCATGGATGTAAGAGTTCCATGTGGAGTATTGCCTGGTCAAACTGATGAATTGATAATTATTGGAGGCCATCATGATACAACGTATAACAGCCCTGGTGCTGTAGATGATTCTAGTGGTGTTGCAAACGTTTTAGAATTGGCAAGACAATTTAGTTTATTGACAAATGAAATCGGCCCTTCATTTTATACAATTAAGTTCTGTACTTGGGGTGGAGAAGAAGAAGGATTGCATGGCTCAACAGCATATGTAGAACTACATTCTATAGAATTATCTGAAATGCTTAGGTTGTATGTAAATTTTGATATGCCTCATGTAGATATAGATTTAGAAAATAGAGGTAATGGAATTTCATTTTATGGGAATGGAGTTGATGATATTGAGCATATTTCAAATATTATTGAAGTCTTCAAACAAGAAAAGCCTGAAATTTCTTCAAAATATTCTCTAAGTTATTATCATCAAAATGATGATGAAATTGCTTGTAGTTCAGATCATTGCCCATTTGTTAAAAAAATCAATAAAGATATTGTTGGTAGTTATGGGGGAGGTTCTTGGGAATATCACACCTACTTAGATGATATGTCTCGTTTTAATGAAGAAAGTTTGCTTGTGACTGGCACAATACTTGGTTCATATGTTAGATATCTTGGATGGGGCGAATTATAATGGATGATTCTGAATTTGTATTCGTTCCTTCAATAGTAAATATTAATGGTGAAATAGAAGGTTTAGGAATATATTCTAAAGAATCTCTTGCTTTTGATGCATTAAAGAAAAAAATTAGTGAAAATTGGTCCTCAGGATATAAAGAAGCACAATTAGTTATGTGGACGCTTGATTCAGATAATTCCAAGGCTGTACCATTAAAACATATGTCTGCTAATGTTTGTCCTATTTGTGATGAAAGGACTTTTTGGACAGACGCAGTAGAAATGAATGCATTATGTTATTTGCCAGCATGCCAAGCATGGATTGAAAGTAGTGATAAAGAGATGGATAAAATTGATTGTGGTTGGCCACCAATAGGATATACAGCTCAAGTAGACACTTTGGGAGATGCATTATCATCATTAAGGAATTATGGGGCTAAGATTAGAGCATCAGTAGCAGATGATTCAGAGATTTTCACTCATAGAACGCTTTTAGAAGAATATGAAAAATCTATTGAAGAAGAGTCTACATCGAATCTAGAGGAATGATTCCAAGCGCTATACAACCTCTATTGATTATATTACGTGAGTATTCACTCACTTTGAAAAATAAATCATTCACTTCATTATCATTAATGATTGTACAGTCTCTATAAAATGCGTTGTAAGCATTAGACAACTCAAGCAGATATAAACAAAAATGGTTTGGTTTATTTTCAGTAACACTTTTTTCAAGATAGTCTTCATATCTCATTATTGTCCTTAATAATTTTGAAATTGAGTCATTTAATTCTATGTTGTTGAGTTCTATATCTTTTTCAATATATTCTAAACTTTCAACTTTCTTTTTTATTGAGCAAGATCTAGCATGAGAATACATGATGAATGGTGCAGAATCTGCATCAAATGATAATGCATCTTCCCATTTAAATGTAAATCCTTTCTCTGGAGAAACTTTTAGGATATTAAATCTGATTGCAGATGATGCAACTGCTTTTGCTATCTTTATCGCTTGAGTTTTTTCAATCTCTCTTTTCCTGTCTTTTAAAATCTGAAGTGCTAATTCCTCTGCTTCGTAAATCAAATCATCCATAAATACAACATTTCCTTTTCGAGTAGACATTTTCCCTGCTGGTAATTTTATGAATGCATAAAATATCACTTCAGGTGATTTGATATTAAGTTCATTTAATGCAATAGATACTTGTTTTGATTGTAATCTGTGATCCTCTCCTAAAACATTGATTAATTTGTCAGATTTAGTCCATTTCCATTTATGATATGCTAAATCTCTGGTTGCATACAAGCTTGAACCATCTCCTCTTTGATAGAAGAATTTGGTTGATTTACCACTAACTCCTTTATTTTCTAGTTCTAGATATTTTGCACCATTCTCTGCAATTCCATAAAGTTCAGAAGATTTTAATTGCTCCATAATTTTACTAACAGAGCCATCAGTTATGAATTGTGATTCATTAGTAAATGAATCATATTTAATCCCTAATTTTGACAATGTTTCTAACATCCCATCCAATATTGGTTGGAAAGCATCATTGAATTGTTTTAGAACTTCAATATCTCCTTCTTCAGACTTATTTATCATTTCACTTAATTCTGATTCAATGTTTTGATTATCTTTTCTCAGTATATTTGCAGCCTGATACCACCTTACTCTGACATGGTCTTCTTTATTTTCCCACATGGGGTTTAAATCATCAATTCCTTCTTTTTTAAGTGCTTTTTCAATATCTTGTTTAGTTAAATTTTTAATTGCCCATGCAAGAATACCTACTTGTTTGCCCATGTCATCAACGTAATATTCTGCCTGGACTATATTTCCGTAATCTCTATTTAATCTTACAAGAGCATCTCCTAATATTGCATTTCTGGCTCTACCTACATGAAATGGTCCATTTGGATTAGCTGAAGTATGTTCAATTAATATGTTGCTTTTAGAATTATTCTTAAAAAAATCATATTTTTCAAATATTATTTTATTAATTAACCATTTAGGGTCAGAATAAAAATTTACATATCCGTTAATAGAATTGATCGAAATATCCTCTTTAATTATTTCTTTGGCCTTTAATGCAATTTCTTCTGCTATTTGTATTGGTGATTTTTTAAGTATTTTAGATAATGAAAAGCAAGGAATACATAGATCACAAACATCAGTATCTCTTGGTATTTGAATTAAATGTTTATAATCATTATATTCTAAATTATAATTCTTAAATATAATCTCAAGTGATGGTACAATTATTTTTTTTAATAATTTCATTTCATCAACTCATTGGATATCTTAACATTGCTGCAACTCCACCAAATCCTCTATAGAGTGTTGCACCTTCTTCTGTATCTGTGGATATTAATACTGTTTTTCCAGACGCTCTAGCAGCCAATTCAGTCAGTTCTTCAACTAGTGTTTTGGAACTGAGTTCTTTTATATTTTCTTCATCAGCAGCACATGAAGGACAAGATGGAATCGGATCTGTACGATTTAAGGAAACTTCCCATTGATGTTTACAACTATTACATTCTAATTTGACAATTTGCTTCCTTAAATTCTCAGATAGAAGTAAAGTATTTACAGCACCTTGTTCTAATGCATTTCTAACTATTTTTTCACCATATGTTGCTTTGGGATATGGCTTCATTATCTCCATGAGGAATTTATCTACAATTCTTCTTTCGGTATCTAATTCAATTTCTTCCATTATTGATCCTGCATTTTCAACCAGTTCTCTTAAACCACTTTCGTTACTATATCCTACATCAAATCTTGTAGGTAATATTTTTTTCTGGATTTCATGATGGAAATAATTTCCATTTACAACATAATCTTTTGTGGCGCCAGGGCCTCCAACAATGATTCCTTTCATGTCGGAAATCATTGGTAACCAGTAATTGCATGCTCTTTCTGCTGATTTTTTAAAAAAATTGTGAGCTGCTTCTTCAATTAATCTTTCAAATCTTTGAGCTGATTGTCCACCTCTACCGTGTTTTGAAGGTACTTGAGATGGTAGATATTCTTGAGCGTGGATTTTTTTTCCACTAGCAATACCATAGCATGATTCTGATCTATCAATTACAAATAGACCATATGCTGCTCTTTCAATTAGCATTTCCTCCAATTGGTCTAATTCAAATCTTGAATCACATCTATATCGGACTGATTGAATTTCTTCTGGAGGATCATCAACAGTTACATTTATCATTCTTGTTTTATTATTTCCAACAATGATTGCACCTACAAATATTGCTAAACCTCTTTCACCTGCATTTTTATAATTGTTTAATGTTGAAAGGGCAGATTCAATTGCTCCTTGCACATTCTTTTTAGTTCCTTTTGATTTTATGTTGGCAGCTTGTCCATGCTCATTTTGTAATAATTGTCTTACGTCTGAAATTTGACGATCAGGTGGTAAATATACTGTGACTAATTCAGTACCGTTACCTTTCATTTTCCTTAATTCTTCCAAATTAAACTTTAATTTGAGCCGTCTGCTTTGCTTATCATCATCCTCGCTCATACAACGGCCTCAACATTGGTCCTATAATGCCCCTTGTGAATATGTCGGCTAGTTAATACAATATCTCTTAATTACTATTCTGATGTGATATTAACAGATAAAGCAATATTCTCATTCTTGGGACGTGGTACTGAATATCATGGATGATGCTATTGTAATTGCTCTCGGAGGGAGTCTCCTTTCAAGTAATAATGAAGGTACATTAGAATCATGGAAGTCTAATTTTACTGATTTAATAGCCTCTGTTATTAGTAAAAAAATAAGAATGGTTATTGTGGTAGGAGGAGGTAAATTAGCAAGGGAAAATATAAAACTTGCAAAAAAAAGTGGTGTATCAGATCCTTTTGAATTGGATCTAGTTGGTATTGAAGCAACTAGGAAAAATGCAAAGGAGATTATAGGATTTTTTTCCAATTCAAATTTAATGGTGGATGGAGTAATACCAGAATCAATTTCAGATTGTGCTTCTTTTTTAGAAAAAAATAATCTTGTTGTGATGGGAGGTACGGTTCCAGGACACACAACAGATACTGTTGCAATAAAGATGGGTGCAAAATTAAATTCAAAATGTGTTATAATTGCTACTAATGTCACTCATGTTTTTACAAGTGATCCACGTTTAGATTCTAATGCAAAACCTATAGAAAGTATGTCTTTAAATGAATTAGGTATAATTTCTGGAATCGGAAAAGAAATTTTACCAGGTTCTTCTTTTGCAGTAGATCCTGTAGGCGTAAATATCGCTATTGAGCATAATTTACCACTTGTTATATTAAATGGGCATGATGTGGATAATTTAAGAAAAGCAGTTAATGGCGAACCTTTCGATGGCACAAATGTATATGGAGTTGAGAATTAAATGGTTAATGGAAAGAAACTCAAAGATGCAGTGAAGAAGTCTGCAGATGCCTTGGCAAAAAATGTTCAAAATGTCAAAAAAGCTACAGTTGGTAAATCATCTTCAAAATTTAAAGAGCATAAGCATTGTAAGATTTGTGGAAAAACGATATCTCCAACATCAGAGGATTTATTGTGCAATTCTCAATCTTGTATTGATACAGTTAAAAAGGATTTGAAAGTTAAGAAACAATTAAGACTCTGGATGGTTATTTTAGTAATTGCTTTACTTTCTCCTCAATTATTAACACTAATAGGAATATTCTAATGGAAACGTGAAATTTATGAGAATAGGACCTTTAGTTATTGGAGTCATCTTAATCTTAGTTACAATTGCTGGCTTAGTTGGTTATGGCGGTTCAGGAGATGCGGATGTGCCTGTAATCCCCTGCCCTACAAATCCATTAGAGCCAGATAAATGCTATGCTGGAATGACTTTGTCTGATTTGGAAGTGCCTACGCAGTTTTCTATATTATCAATTAAAATTTCGATAGAATGGTCACAATCAGAGTCAACATGGGTTGGCGTAATTCCAGCAAGTGATGCAATAGAATGTCCTCCTGATGATATTGGGTTAACTCCTTGTGAGGCTGAAGATTTGAATTTTGTTTCTGGCGGTGCTGATTCTGTTGGTGAAGATGGTTTAAATTGGAAAATAGAGCCTGGAAAATATAGATTGGCTACAGGTAGTGTTAGTTCAGAAGCAAATCCTGCAGCAGCAAATGTAGTGAATTATGAATATCATGCTAGACTTAGTTGGTTTGTTTCTACAATTACTTTCTTGTTTGGAAGTACAATGATTTTTGCAGGAATAGAATTTAAATAATTATTCTATATCTGATCTATACCAACCTTTTGGAAGTTCAAGAGGATCGTTATTCTGTGTTTTTTTGATTTTATTTATTAGTAGGAATTTTATTGATTTTAAACCAAAATCTTCTTTGGTACTAATCATGATATTATTAGTTGATTTATTTCTTAGAAATTTTATTTTATTTTCTTCGTAGTCTTTATAGTCTAAGTTAGTTTCCACTGACTTAAATTCTTGTAACTCTTTTTCATCAATTTCTATTAAATCTGCTTTTGTTTCTAATACTACAATTTCTTTTTGTTTAAGTAATTCTTTAACTTCATTTAACAAATTATTTTGTTCTTCAATACTTGTGCCACATTCTCCAGAGTGGTCCATTACAAATAATACAATACTTCCTGTATGCTCTAATGCAGCAATAGCTTGCATTTCTATTTGGTTTCGTTCTTGCATTGGCCGATCTAGTAATCCAGGA
>Ga0115011_10001406_pt1 | contig 17309 bp, 7 predicted proteins | sample TroAtlMetagenome_2_FD_88705 | JGI IMG/M metagenome (GOLD analysis project Ga0115011, IMG submission 88705) | Marine eukaryotic phytoplankton communities from Atlantic Ocean - Tropical Atlantic ANT8 Metagenome | ecosystem: Environmental > Aquatic > Marine > Oceanic | place: Tropical Atlantic...
AAAAACATGGCACTTCAAAACAACAAAGCTATTGCTGAAGCAGCTAGTAAAATAGCTAATGCACCTTTCCATATAGATGATCGAAGCGGGTTGACCGTACAACAGATCACAGCGGCTGCTAGACGAATGCATCACCAGCATAAAATTGAGATACTTGTTATTGATTACCTGCAATTAATACGATCAACAAGGGACAGAGGTAGTCGTAATGATGAGGTCACGGAGATTAGTAATGGATGTAAGTCCTTAGCCAAGGAGTTAAATATTCCTATCATTCTGTTGTCACAATTAAGCAGGTCATCGGTTCAAGAGAATAGGCGGCCAAGGTTATCCGATCTCAGGGATAGTGGCTCGATTGAGCAGGACGCTGATCAGGTTTTATTTTTATATAGGCCACTTGATTATGTTCCTAATGACGAGGACAAGGTTTTACCTGTGAACCTGTCAGTAGATAAAAACAGGGATGGAATCAGTGGGGTAACAATTGATCTAACATTTCAAAGAAGTCTTACTAGATTTGTAGAGGCGAAGGTGGACGCAGCATGACAAGTGATAGCGAAATACTTGGCGAGATACTTGTGGCTGACGGATTGGAAGAAGCATTCATTGGTGTCGCCCAGCAGTACAATAAATATTTTGCATTATATGACAGAGATTCAGCCATCAAGATATTCATGGATCGAGATGACATGACACTAGAGGAAGCAGAGGAGTGGTTTGAGTTTAACGTAGTGGGTGCATGGGTAGGTGAGAATACTCCTGCATTTGTTACGAAGTGTAAGTTTAAGAATTTAAAATAATATGAGTGAAGAAAACAAAATAACAGAGAGCGGAATTAATCAGGATAAATATAGCACATTGCCATATACTGATCTTGATGAAATAAGAAAACTAGAAGACAGGCTTACCCCTTGGCATATAGATGCTTCCTTCAAGGTGCTTCATATAGTTTCACACATGTCAACCAAGGAGAAAGTCCAAGAATTGGATAAGATTGCTGACGCATTCAACGAAGGGAATCCAGACCCAATGCCTGTGGATGTTTTTGCGTCTATGTTAAAAGTAGCTAGGACAATAGTTAATAACCCTATGCCTATGTCTATTAGTAAACATGCGTTTGTTTTAATTAATATTTACAGCATAGTGCATGAAGCAATGGAGTTGGATTCAGTGAAAGAGATTAAGGATAAAATTTCTGAAGTGGCTAAGATAATGGAAGAGATGTTCCATGAGCAGGAACCAGAAGAGACTCCCCCTGAGGCAATCGAAGCCTTCAAGAAGGAGATGGAGAAGCAGGGTTTAAACGTGGAACCAGTTAAAGGTTCAGTTGTGAAGGTGCAGAAAAAAGATGGAGAGTGATCAACAATTGACAGTAGTGGTTCCTATGTGGGTATCTACTAGGAAGGCGGCGAAGATTATCGGAGTCAGTGACTCATATATATCCGCAATTAAAAGGGCTATGGGGATTTCTCGGGCAAGAATTTTCCGATTGGATCGTCTGCTTGAATGGTTGGAAGCGAACCCTGATTTTCGAGCGGTAGATGCGTACCGCCAAAAGCAGCTTTCAAACCCTGAGCAACCTTAATAATCTCATCAGGTTTAATTTTGATGTAGATGTCATGGACTAGACTGGATGAATGGTTCACATACCGTCTGGCAAGTTGTTCAGGAATACCAGCCAACGCCATACGGGTTATGCAGGTTCGCCTAGTGTCATGGAAACTATGATTATCAAGACCAATGGCTTTAAACATGTGACTAAATTGACCACCCAGAGATTTGTCTGGAACATCCAATGCGTTCCCTTTGTTTCTAATAATCTCCTCAAAATAAGGAAGGGCCAATGGACATATAGGAACCTCATGGTTGGCATAACCTTTCTCCTTGAACACAACCATTCCAGATCGAAGGTTAATTTGTTTGGGGTGCATTCGGGTAGCCTTGATTCTAGCTCCATGATAAATGCCAAGGGCGAATGATGGTATCATCCACCTTGGCCACGGCTTCTTTGAGATATGCTTTGACCCACTGCGTACTGGAGCATTCAACTCAGTCCAAATTAAATCGAGCTCGTGATCATCAAATGGGTATCTCATTTTTTTTCTTTTCTTTCCCCTCACCCGATAATCTATCAGTGGATTAATTGAGCAGTATTCTCTCTTCACCGCCTCATGCATAATTATCCTCAATTTTCCAACGTAGGTCTGGTTAAGAGAATCAATACCAATGTTTGGTTTGAGTCTTTGGATTTCATCAATGCAAATATCCCAAGCCTCGGCAGTAAGTTGAGCGGGATGTTCGATTTCTTTAGGGATAAATATTTCCCCGTAAACAAACATCCACATACGAAGTGTGTCATTATGGGTAGCCTTATGAGGCCACCTTCGACGAATAAAATTAGGAACCCATTGATCCCAATGTGCTGCCTGTCCTCCACTAAGGGCAGATCGCTTTTCGTTCGATGCTGTCTCAAGCCTAAAGAGCTCAGCGTTTGTTTGCTCCTTAGTCCATTTAACGTCAAGGGCCACTTTCTTTGGGTAATGCCATCGTCGGGCATTAGCTTTTTCCCAAGCCTTTCTGTCATGGTAAAACCGAGTAGCAGTTCTAAGGCGTTTGCCGTTAGAATCTACATAGCTGATGTAATAGTAAGGGGATTTCTTTTGCTTGAAAAAATGAGCCATCTAAGAAAGGCGAGTATGACAAGGTATGACACGGGCGTAAAGACCCATGTGAAATACAAAGCAAGAAATGATTTTTTTATATTGAAATATATCTAAAATCCCACTATAACAAGGCAGATGTTTTAGTCTCGTAAGTGTAGATGGGCATGATAAATGTAGTTAAGTTATTAATAAGTAGTAAGTTATGAACAATAGCATTATGCACGGGTATGACACAGCACTTGATCACATGGATAAAATCCCTCCAAATCTGTGCAGAATCCTAGCAAGGAAAGGCAGAATAGCCATGACTAACAAGGAGATTGCTGATGCTTCGGGACTCACCATTAAACGTGTGGGAGAAATATCAAGACAGACCAGTTGGAGCAAGATTGATGTAGGCCAAGCCAGTGCCTTTGCTGCTGCCTGCGGGGTCAACCTCATTAACCAAGGACAAGTCAGGAAGTATTTAATGCGGAAAGAGGGTTGCCGCCTAGTTCACCTAGAGAAGAGCCCCAATAAGAAATACCTAGAAGAGCTATGCCAAATAAAAACCTAAAAGGGAAGACGCTACCCTCGTTAATACATGAATATATAGCGTGGAGAAAAGTCACTGGTAGCCCCAATACAATCCGGGCCTATCAGGAAACGCTTGAGAACTTTGCTCACTTCTGTTTCGACAGAAAGAAAGACCCAATCATATCCAGAACTATTAACGAATGGGTGGCTCACCTGAGGGTTCCAGTTGACGGTGTGCGAAGGAAGGGTGGAACCGTTAACGTGTATGTCAGTAGGGTTCATTCATTCTTTGAGTGGACAGTTCAGATGGGATATATATCCAAGAACCCCACTAAACTCATTCCTAAACTGCCACCTGAGGCTAGTTTTGTTCGAGGCTTTAAGGAAGAAGAGGTAAAGAAACTGCTTATAGAAGCAGGTAAGGATGAGAATCGCCCGTACTGGCCTAGTTTAATACTGCTAGGCCACCATTATGGTATGAGGATTCAAGACTGCTGTCAGTTCTCAGCCACTTGTATTGACTGGGACAACATGAGTTTCACCTTCATGCCACAGAAACAAAGCCGACAAGAGATTGAACTTCCCTTGCACGACGACTTAGCGAACGCATTGAAAGCTGTTTACCCCGGCGAGGAATATTATTTCCCTCTAGCTGTGGAGCGATACCACAGTAATACAATAGCTTCAGAGTTTAGGAACATTGCCAATGCCGCAGGTGTTTCAAAGAAACTCAGTTTTCATTGTCTCAGGCATGGAGCTGCCACTAACATGATAGCAGCCGGGATCGGGTTAACCACAATAGTAGAGATCATTGGGTGGACATCGACAGCAATGCTCCAACGATACTTGGATCGAGATGAGAAGGAGATCGCCAAGCTCAAGATGAGTGGCTCTGTCGTCTCACCGCTGCCTCAATGCTCTTCGTCCTGAGGTTCTTCTTCGTCCTGAAGATGCTTTTGGAATCACGCGAGAGCTGGATTTACCTGAGGAGAATATAGGAGCAAAGTCATACCTGTCATGTGCTTTCTCCCACAAGGCCACCATAGGTATAATATAATTTTTGTCATCCTCAGTGGCATGTTCTATGTTTTGGAAAAAGTTTTTCCTAGATGGTTTGTACCTTAAAGCCTGAGCAATTGGATTAGCGGAGGAAAGAGATGACCTTAGGTTTCTCTCAATGTCTTTCCTTGAGAGTTTCCTTCCTGATCTCTTGAAAGACACTTCTCCATACACCTCGATTGCATCATTATACAACCTATCTGCTTCAGCCCAGTCTTCACCTGCCACTGCGGCTGCCCACTCTTGACGGTAAGGGCTAAACTCGTCCAACTTTGAACCCATTTCCCCTCCCCTTATAGGTTCAACAGCTTGCTGATCAGCATACGTTGCCCGAATCGCTCGTTTAGCATTGTCGTTCTTAGTCTTGTTTTGTTGGTACTTACTGATGCGGTAAGTTACTGCTCGACTAATTGGGAGTAATCTCTGCAAGTTTTCCAACGCAGGTCTAAGAGATTTTGTTTGGTAGCTTTGTATTCCAACATTCGCTAATGCTTTTACTTGGCTAAGCATAAGGTTAGCTGGTGCGTGTTGAGCCCTACCCGGAAGATCATTCCAGAGAGCATTAAGACTACTACCAACCAGTGGAATGGATTGTGTAGCAAGGCTTAGGAAGGCTTTAGATTCATCCCACTGTACTCCGGGCTGTTGCCATCCTGCTGTCTCTGTTGGGAGTCTTGTGATTCTTCTCTTGCCATAGAGTAGATCATCACTCCATCGAGACATCCATTCAAGTAGCCAGTTGTCTGGAATTGAAAACATTACTGGAGCAAGAAACAGCATAAGCATTTGCACCCTTCTTTTATAAGCCTCAGACCGACTCTCATCTTTGGTTCTTGAGGTCATCTTCGCCCAGTTTTGAAGTTGATTAAATGACCAACCAGTTAAGGCAAACATGACAGCAAACCCCGCAGATTTTTTCTGCCACAATGGACGGTTACTAGGCGTGGCAATATTGTTTGCCATAACTAATGTAGCAGCCATGCTATCCAACTGCTTTTGATTGAACATTCTAATATTTTTCCTAGCTGCTTTATCTGGAGCTGTAGCTAGTTTTCTCCAAAAATCTTGTGCCTGCTGTTCAAGATTAGTGATACCCGCCTTACCTAAGAATGTACGAGCCTCATTATATGTGACCTTATTCTGTTTAAGAATGCCAAGGAAATTACCTAGCAACTCCTCAGGAGCTACGTTCTCATCAATAGGTATCCCTGCTTTAACTCTTCTGTTATACGCAATCCTCGCCTTCCTTTCCATGTTGTGACCAACGTGTTGAGCGAGTGTTGCTAATAAATTATTAGCACCAACATCACCAAGTCGCTGCATTAAAGGTTGCAGTAGTACCTGCACCCCAGCTTCAGCGGTTCCAACTAATTGGTTTACTAACCTGCCTCCCATTGATTTAAGGATGCTTTGGCTTCCTCCGGGTGTAGATTCATACGGCATGATGCGTCCACCTGTTTCAAGGAACTCATCAAAATTAATACTGGTCTGCTCTGGTGTTGTTGGCATACCCAATCCTTGACGGGCTAACATTTGATACTCCTTTGTTCTGCCCGGAAGCACATTCGCCAGTTCCTCTACTGTTGGAATAAGTAGTGCACGAACAGCACCATACAGTGAAGGAGGATGCCCATCTAATCCTGTGCCTCTCTTGAGGGCTTTCCATGTACCAATAATAGGCAGCTTGTATGTGGCTATTTTCCCAGCAGACACTACGAATGAACCACCCAGTTTTAATGCGTTGACCATTAAACCGCGAAGTATAGTGTAAGCTATTGGAGCTATACCCATACCACCTTGAACCATTTGAACTGCCAACGCCCCATTGATTAAGGTTTCAGTAGCGTTCCTCATGGTGGTTATGGTGTTGCCTAGTATTGCCCCAACAGTTGCACCCCACGCTCGGCGGCCTAGTCCCGGCATTGAGTCAGTCGTGTAATCGGAAAAACCATTACCATAAACCTGATCAAAATCTGATATGTACTTTAGAATTAGTTCTCTTTTATTCCATAACTCATCATAGAGTAATCCGTCTCCAACTAAAGTTACACCTATCTCTTTAGCAACTTGCTTCTGTATAGCTGGGCTATAAACAGACACACCTCTTTCTTTTGCTAAAGCTTTAGCTCTCTCGTAGAGCCCTCCAGATTTTGCAAGCAGTATGTCTAGTTCATCTACTGTTGACTGCAATGCTTTAGTGACATTTAAAGCAGCAGGCAGTTGGCCATGAGAAATAAAACTCTGGAAATCAACTTCGTGGTTATAACCAAGAGAGTAGAAAAATGTTGGGGCGATCTTATCACGACGAGCTTCTGTTAACGGAGACAAACCTTCAGTCTTGGATATTTGTATGAATGGATTCTTAGCCCTGTTCTCTGGGTTAAACTTTTCTTTAAGGTTATCTAAGACAGGAGCAAACTCGTTCATCATTTGCTCTTTAATAGTGATAACGCCTTCGCCTGTCATTTCTGCTAGGCGTTCCGCAACCATATCGGAAGTTATAATTTCACCATTTTCTATATCAGCTAATGATCCTGTTCTTATTTCTTCTACAACTTGAGCGTATGCTCTTTCATTTATTGATGCATCTACACCTGAACCAGTTATCCATTCAGGATCACGATCGGTGATGAAACTAATTAAGGCTTGCTTGCCGTCTTCCCCACTAAACACTTCATCAAACAATGCTGACCCAACCTTGGATGTTTGACTGTACCTGCTAATCAAGTGGCGACCATCTTGGCTGAACCTTCTTGGAAGCATGGCTTTACCCCGCTTCAATGGAAGGCGTTTGATATTTTTAATATCTGTTACCCTGATTGGCTGCATTGATTCATCAAACTCACTGATCATTTCGTTGAATTGAAACGCTTCACTGGTGATCTCACTCTCAAACTTTATTAAATCTATATCAGCTTGTGTAACGATCTCTCCGTTAGGAAGTATCTCACCAGCCTCATAACTTAAACCGTCTTCCTGCCATGAGTCACGGAGGTATCTGCCTATGGTTCTCTCCCAATCATGTACTCCTCGTGCTTTTTGTTTAGCCTTTGACTCTCTCAGACTAAATGAAGTGTCATCAGCAAATCTTCCTTTGCGTGATCTTGCGGCCTTCATTAAAAGGTTGGCCCATTTAGCTTTATGCCGTGCCCTCCAATCATCAAACCATGTGTAATACCTGTCATGTTTATCAATGAAACGACGAGCAACTTTGGCTGCTTGCGTTGGAACATTATCAATCATGTGGCCAAGGACTCCAAAGAAAGTGCTTCTTAAAAGACCCCTTTCGTTTTTCGAGGTATTCCATACCAACTCGTTTACATAGGTTGCATGTAATTGCTGGAGAGTGTTCCAGTAGTAATTAAAGTAAGGAGAAGAAGGCTGACCTCCTCCTTCATCTAGTTGTTGGTCTAACCATCTTTGAATATCAAGTGCCGCATCGTGAATAGTTTTTAAGTTTTTATTGCTCTTATCGCTTTCATCAATAACGAGACTAACCTTTATTACGTTGGGCTTGTCTGGGTCTAGCTTATCTGGTGGGACAGGTATCCATACCTGACCGTTCTGGAAATCTTCAAAAAAAGATTCCTCAACTAACTCTGGCCTGTCATCTGCCTTAGCCTCAATCCCTGCGATCCTTCGGTACTCTACAACCTCTGGGTCTGTCATTACTTTCTCTGCCAGTGTTGCTGCCTGATCTAAATCTGCCGCCCATTGAAGTTGGTTTAATACAGACTTCATTCTCTCTTGAGCAACGTAACGCAGACGGCCTTCCTCTGAAGATAAATCAACAACAGAGTCAAATATCTCAGCTATCTTCTTTGATCTCTCTTCTGGTGAAGCACTCAGAGCTTCTTCAACTTCTTTAATGGTTTTATCGACATCTTTTCTCGCGTCAAAAAACGGTATGGATTCGATGACAGCATTTGTTCTGATGGATTTGTTAGCTACAAATAATGCTGAAGCAGTTCTCCATAAGTTCTCATCCTTTTTATCAACACCTAAACTCTTAATGTATTCAAATACCTCATTGCTTAACCTAACTATTTCGTCACTGTCTTTAAATTGCTCGTTAATGTCAGGCCGATTAAACAACTCAAGACCCTCAGGTGTTTTGCCTAAGATGTTTGCAAGTGTTGTCATAGCTTTGGTTAACTCAGGCACTGTACTAACAGCAGATTCCAAAGCCTCTAATGAACCTATCATCCCAGCCAATAAGCTAGTCTCTGCCTTAGGAGAAGTGGCACTCTCAAGGGCTACCTTTAATGAGCTAACAATTTCGCTTCTAAGTATTGCAGCAGAGTCACTCTTCTTGGCATCTTTAGCAGCTCTTTTAATCGCCGCTTGAAAGGTTTTGCTGCTAACTTTAGCCATCTGTGCATCAGCTTTATTCCTTAATCTTGTTGCACGATTTTGCATCTCAAGAATGAAATGCAATGTATAAAGGGAAGTAGCATCAGCAAGCTCAGGTCTACCTTCTTTCTTAAAACGCTGGATGGTTTGAATAAACTCTGACGAGTCAGGCATTGAATCAACCAGATCAGCTATGTAACCAATGTCAGTCATCTTGACCAACTTGGCAATGCGGGATTCTATGTCACCACTAGGGAGTAACTTCCGAAGCACCTTGTCGAACACTGAAGTAATCGCTCCAGCTTGTGCGAGTTTATCATCAGCCCTTTGCTTGAGCTTATCAGCCTCTGAAATGTTACCAGTCTCTCGAGCTGCTTCTGACCTTGAAATATCTGTAGCTACAGTACCCGCTAAACTTCCCGGGTTTGTTAGAACCTTCATGCTCTTTGCGGTTATGTTTTCCCGCATCAACATTCCACCTAGTTTCTTGTTAGCTCTACCCGGAGTGGCCAATACCTTCTGGGCATTACGAACAAAACGATTAACCTGTGCATTAGTGTTGCCAAATGCAGCAGCGATAGCGTCAAGTATGTTGTTAAGAAATTGTCGAGCCTTACCAAACTCAGATTCACCAACACGGGTAACCATTGCGTTGGCATAGAACTCATCGGCATTAGCGAGGTGGTATGTGTCTTGTATAATCCTCTCAAATGTATCTGAACCAACCTCCGCTTCTTTCGGTAAGATACTCCTGAACTCGTTGCTGGTTAGTTGGCCGCGAGATTGGATAGACCTTAAAACATTTAAGTTACTAAGAATCCTAAGCCTATCAGCACCGTCAGCCTGCTCTAGTTCCCTCTCGTTCTTTGTAATTTCCTCAGTGAGAGCCTTCTTGTGTAGTTTAATTGCATCCTGTCTTAAATCAGAAGGAAGTAATTTCGCTGTAAAGTGGGCAATCTCCTCAAGTAAAGTGTTTGGATCAGTATCAGTATCACTGGCTAGGTTGATAATATTCTCTAATGAATTGAACTCGCCTTCGTAGGCAACCTCAGTGTCTCCATTAGTGTTTAGTTCTGAACTAATATTAAGGGACAGGTTCTCCAGTAATTCAGGAGATATTTTATCAAGGAATCGTAACGCAGCTATACGTTGCTCTTCAGTAAGACCGTTGTCGGCGCGGCTGATTAATTCCTTTAACCCAACCGCACCCTTAGCTGTTGGTATGTCATTAGGAACCTGAACAGTTTCAGCCTCTGCTTCGTTTCCTTTAGATCGAAGACGTTTATTAGGTTCAATTTCCCTAAGTATATCCTCCGCATACTCCACAACAGCTTTATGGTTATTAGGGCTAACTGATTTTGCCCATGCTGTTAACATCTTCCTGCCATCTGCACCGAGAACGCTCTTGAAATCGTAAGGCATTCCTTGCTCTAGTAGATCAGCTCGTTCAATTAATTCAGCTTTTCTACGTTGAGCTTCAGGGCTTTGGCCTTGTATTTTTGCAGCCTCAGCTCTTGCTTGTGCAGCGAAACCTCTAGCAGCTTTAGTGGCTTGCTCGGCCAGTTTTAAAATTGGATTAACTAGGTTAGGATTCTTATCTAATAGGTCAGCGATTTGATTTAAGAATGCTTGCTTACCACCAACAGAATCAATGTGTGCTTGAACAGTATTAAACTCCTCAGGAGTTAATTCGATTTGTTCTTCTTGAGCGCGAGGAGGAAGCTCAGCCTGTTCCATCCTCTCTCTCTGAGTAACACCAGCTTCTTGCTCACCTTCCATTATTCGGGTGTAACGCTCACCAACATAAGGAACCGCCATTGGGTCTTTCTGCTCCTTAGTTAACTCTAGAGGTCTTGACGGCAATGCATAGCCACCGGGAACCTTGGTTACTGGAGCCAATCCAATGCTTGCCCTGAACTCATTATCAAATTGTTTATTAGCAGGGAATACCCTGTTCCCTTCCTTAACATATCCTGACCTTACTTCTCCCTCTGGGTAGACTACTTGCTCTTCCCCTTGAGGGGCCACACCCTCAACTTGAGGCATAGGATCAGAAGGTTGGAGCTTACTTCTCCAACGACTTCGTTGAGCTTGATCCTCAACAGGCATGTCTTCCACAACAGCTTCTTCATCTTTTGGAGTTTCAGCTCTTCCCTCTTCAATGTCCTGCAACGATGTTGGAGTAGCTGCAAATGTTTGGCCTTTCTCTAATGCATCAAGGCCCACACGCTGTTGTTGCTCTATGTTTTTAGCATCTTGACTCTTACCTATTATTACAGACAAGCCAGCAAATTTTAATCCTCTGTTTAAATCGTTTACTTTTGCAGCAAGATAGTTCTTAGCCTGCTCAGGTTTGCGAACCGTATCTCGCGGCATTGCTGTAACAGGATTTGAAGGTGATGGAGCTGCACCTATGGTGTAATAATAATCTCCAGATTTTTTATCCTTAATAATGTAGACATTTCTGCCGTCTAAAACATACCGCTCAACACCTTCATCCAATTGACCCTTCTCAATGTTAAGTGTTGTAATTCTTGGTGCAGGTTTATCCTTTTTCTCTTTGTAACTAAGGAGTAATTGATTATCTCTATTGTTTTTATTTTGATTGTAAGCTGTAATTCTTGCTGCTGCTTGATCATTTAAAACACTAGGAGCAAGCAAGCTCTGCCCTTCTAGATTCTTAAATGGTTGTTTGCCTTCCAATGTAAGCTGATCAGTTTCAGGGCTTTCATCTCCTTTCTTAGTCCAGTAATCCAACACCGCACCACCATCTTTAAGAATCTTCTTATCGTTCTCTGTAATTTCTTCAGCCTTACCCCTTCGTTTTCTTTGTTTGGTTTTTACACCTTTAGGTGAGTAACTTCCATGAGTCTCCCTTATGTCATTCTCCCTACTTATCCTCTCTTGTTTAGCAATTACCTTTTGGTATTTTTTAGTAACAGGAGCCTTCTTAGCCTTCATGTTAACGTAGGCTATAATTCCTTGAATACCCTCAACTGCTTCATCAGTTAGAACTTCCGTTTTACCTGACACGCTAATTGTAGGAACCGCACCACTTCTGTTAATAGAAAATTCTACACCTTTACCTTTGTAGACTTCATTTAAATTACTCTGCAACTGATCAAGAGGTATTCTCTCTGGGTTTACCAATCCAACTTCCACCCTGTTTACGGTTACTCCTTTTGATTCGGTTTGAGTCTTGAATACTATAGGAGCCAAACCTTTCTTCCCTTTTGTTACAGCAGCTTTGAACCCAACTGTTTGACCGTTAGGAACAGTAGTCCAATCGGCAACAGGCATTTCCTCATCAGCCCTACCTTTGTCTACAAGTTTTAAATCTTTTGATGTTAGGTCTGTTCGAGCATCAATGTTTAAAGTAGCTAATGATTCAGGATCAATTGAGTCACCATCTTCAAGAAGGCTTTCAGAAAACAACTCTTTGTTTTTAAGAATCTTTAATGACTTCTCAAGTTCTTTGGCCAGTCTGTCTACATCACCTCGCTTAGACAAAGCCCTTGGGTTAACAGTTCTACTTCCCTCTGGTCTGTATTTATTTGCAGCCAGTATAACAGCATTAACACCCTCGCCACCTAACTGGTCACTATTAACCAACAACTGTAACGACTCTCGTAATGAAGGGTCTTCAATCCTTGCTGCAACTCTTCTTGCTAATTCTTGCTCACCAATAACAGCAGCTTTTTCTTTTTCAAATGCAGCTCTAATAGGTGAATTAGGAGCAATCTCCCATACATCTTGGTTGGTTAAGTTTTTATCACTTAGGATTGCTTTTGGGATAAAGAAAGCCCTTGGGTTTTCAGTATTTTTCCGCTTCTGTTTTGACTCTTTTACTTGGGAGTAATCCTTCAGTCGATGAGTGGGAACGAACCTGCCTGTTTCATTAAAGAAACCAATATCAATAGTGTCAGTATTTTGGTTGTGTTTTAAAATAACTTCCCTGCCGTTATCAGTGAAATTTTTACCAACATAAATATAATCTTCTGCCCAGTGACCATCAGCTTTGTCGTAATGCGATTTCCCTTCTCTCGACGGACGTTGCCTTGAAAGAACAACTTGGCCCTCAGGTGCTTCCTTTGTCTCTTCGTCTTGGATTCTCTTGTACTCGTAATCAACCTCTTCGCCTGTTTGTAATTCCGTTTGAGGATCAGGAGCTGGTGGGCCTTGAACCTCAGGTGGTCTTGGAGGTAAATCAACTCTGCCTCGTTCTTCACCTTCAGGTAGTTCTGCTAACTCAAGTTCCCTTTGTCGGCCCTCTACTGGTTCTACTGTTACTTCTCTGTCAGAGTTAACTACCTGTCGTTGAGCGTTTTCAAACAAGTCCATTGACCGTTCTTCAACTTCACCTGACTCAACCGCTTCCGTGGTAGCTGTGTTCTCAACCGCAGGCGATGTCATTAATCCCATGAAATCCCCTTGGTTGGGATCAGGTTTAGTTTCAGTTACTTGTTCTGTTTCAACTTCTGGTTCTACTTCGATGACTGGCTGGGGTTCCGGGGAAAGAACTCCTTCAGCTTCTATTTCATTTTCAATTGCTTTTAAAAAAGTATTTTGAATCTCAGCCCCACTCAGAATACCATTTTCAAAACCCCAAAAATGACTATAGACTTCTTGGGCAATCTCATCTGCTGACTTTCCTTCCTTTACTCCTTTGCGAATTTTTCTTTTAAGTTGTAGCCAGTTAACGTCTTGCTGATCATTTTGAACAGTTTCTTTCCTTAGTTTACCCGCTACAACATTACCATCACTTTCTTCAACTTCTCGCCTTCCCAGATTTGCTCCTTTTTTACGGAAAAATGTTTCAAGACTATCTAATGATACTGCTGCTTCTTGATTAACAGCCGACTCTGAAGATTTATTACTGCCTGTTTCTGCGGAATCCTCTTGAGTGATGGCTGATTCATTGTAGCCTTCAACAAATTGTTCAGCGGCTTCGACAGATTCCTCTTGTTGTATTCTGCCAGCTTCTTCCTGTGGGTTCTCAAGACCTTCTTCTTGTGCTGCTTTACCTCTGGAGCGGTGCACAGATAGATCATCCTGCTTATCTCTCTCTGGGGTAACATTTACACCCTCTTCTTCCAGTTGCTCTAGCTCTTCTTCAGGTACACGCTGTTCTCGTCGTGCCTCTGCTTCAGCATCTTCAGGGTTAGTGCCTTGAGCTTCCTTGTTAAGTTTAGATTTAATGGTTTCAATACCATCGTTAATAGCAGTAGCTACCGCTTCTGCTTCTTCATCAGTCTTAACTTCTAATGAATGGTCTTTAATCCATTGTAGTATCCCTTCACGATCATTGATTCTACCTGAACCACTTTTTGACTCAGCCCATCTAGCTAACCTCTGAGTGATTGGCCCTTGATCTATGAAATCAAACCCTTTTTCTGTAGCAACTTTAAATCCACCAAACTTAACACCTATAAGGCCACCAAGTAGCATTGAGTGTGTTGTTTCGTTGATGATGGAATCCCAAGATTTAGTAGGATCATAAGTGTGTTTAGCTAAAACACCTTGAAGGAATTGATCAGCACCCTCTTCAGTGGCTTCCATTCCGAATGCACTAAGGAACTCCATCATCGCTGGGCGAGACTTCAATGGAGTGGCAAAAAATCTTTCAACACCTGTTGGGCCTAATGCAGAAATTAATCCTGCTGTTATAACACCACTAGCTATGGATGGAGCTACAGCTTCAGAGCGAGCCTGCTCGTATGCCATTTGATCCAACTCCATTAAAGGCATGTCAGGGTTCTTGGCTTTTAGCTGTGGAAATATTTGTTTGTACCTCTTATCTGTTGCAGTAGTAAATGTCCCACCTGCTGAACGAGAACCATGAATAAGTGCCATTGACCTCATGGCAGCCTTTTGAGCTATCTCTTCAGCTCTCTCCTGAACAGCATCCTTTAATTCTTTCTCTGGAACATAACCGACTGGCCCTCTAAATGGAGTAGGTACTTTCTCTAATGCCTCTTTGCCCATTCGCCGGGCAATTCCTTTTTTAACTATCTGTTTACCAACAGCCTTTGCAATAAGACTTGTTCCCCCAGATGCTGCAATAAATGGAGCTTCCTGAGCTAATGTACTTCCTAGCTCGTAAGCAAAATCACTTTTCGGGCCACCCGGGATTCCCTCTAAAAGTTCTTCCTTGGTTTGAGCTGATAATTCTTCTGCCGCTGCCCTTGCTCTACGGGCATCATATTTAGTCTCGTCATCACCAAAAAGCTCAGCACCAAACTCATATAGCTGTGTACCTGTCTCGTATAAAACCTCAGGGGTAGCCTCAATCCCTTGTTCATATTGAGCAAGAGCCGAGGTAGCAGTATCTTCACCTAGCTCTTGTATGTTTCTCGCTTGCTCGGCTTGGAGTTTTGCATACTCCTCGTCCTCCCATAGACGTTTGTATTTATTAAATAAACTCCCACCGTAAGCTGGGAGTTTCGGCTGAGGTGAAAACTTATGAACCTTTATAGGCATTACAAATTCTTTCTTCGTTCGTATTCAGTTGGGTCTAATAAAAATTCTGGATCAACTACATCGTAATTTTCCATTAATAAAGCAACCGCTTTCTCTAGCATATAATCATACTCATTAACATTTGGATCACGATTAGGCATCCCTTCAAATGTTTTCATATATCTAGGAATTAAATCTTGTGCTTGAGACGCAGTGATTCTTGGTCTAACTGGTTTTCCTTCTTTATCGACACCTGTGTAGGCAATTGGATTTAACATAGGCTGCCTAATTGTCTCCTGTGGTTCACTATCAAATACTCCAGCCGTGTAAAACGGTTTAACTGCGTTGATTGCATCAGGGATCATACCAAGTGTCTGTGCAGGTATAGCCTTTAGGTTTTCCCAAGCCATAGTTCCTTGAGGTATAGATGACCCTTCAACAGTAGAGCCCATATCCCAAGGAGTGCTAGGGTCATTAAACATTGTGTTACGCCCAACCCTTGCTGGAGCCACAGGATCAGCATACTTCTCTGGCTGAGTTAACCTGCTAAATTCATCAATGTCTTCTTGCGAGACATAATCTGCACCGGGAAGAGGACGTAAGCGATTAACCCTTAGGTAATTATTTAATCTAGAAGCTTGCTCAGTGGCTGTGTCATATAGATCACTTGCGCCCCCTCTTACAGTTTCAGCAAACTCTTCCTGTTGACTTCTTAACTCGGCAGCATTCTCTGCTTCTATCTCAGCATTAATGTCATCCATTACTTGATTAATGTAAGCGTCATCCTCGGATGATGTGTATGGTTGATCTAAAGGTAAGTCTTCAGAAGTAACTGGCCCTGCATCAAGTAACTCTTTTGGATCATACTCATATCCCGGTATCCCCGGTTCCACTTCCTGATCATCCCAATTGTTCATAAACAACGAAGCGAACGGACTGACATCTGCTAACCCTTCACCAGTGTTATCAGGTAATTTATCCCAAGCTGTTCTATCATCGAAAACCCATTTACCTTCATCATCTTGTTTAAATGAGCCACTACCTTTTAAGCTATCAACTCCGTTAATGTATTTTTGAATGTCTTCGTTCTCTGTTGCCGCCTCGGAACGCGGAGCATCTGGGTCATTAAGCTCATCCAGCATTGATTTTTTAAAAGAATCAAATGACTGTTTATCAAGCTCCAGATTTTCTCTATCTGTTTCAATATTAGTTAAAGTATCTGCGATCTTATTATGAAGAATTGATGCTTGATCATGCGGTATAGCACTGACATCTATATTCCTTAATTGAGTTAAATCATTTCTTGTAAGTAAGTCTTCAACTTTTTTAGTTTGATCATCTATTACTTTATTAGCTGCTTCTCCTGCTTTGGTTCCTCGATCTGAACGAGATTGATTTACATAATCTAATGCAGTTTGGTAATCAATTTCATCGCCACCATATCTTTTAACTAATTGACCGATTTGGTTTTGGTCGTACATGTTGTAAGCACCAGACTTAATGCCACTCATTAACCTATTGATCTGTGAGCTTGAGCTTCCTCCACTTCCAGTTCCTCCACGAGAACCTCCTCTACCTGTTCCTGTGCCTTTGTTTAACTTCTGGAGATAATTCATGTAGGAAAGTCTGTTCCTTTGATCAGACTGTGCGGCTGCTCGGTTAGCCCTAGCTGCTGACTCACGAGCTTGAGCCATCTTAAATGCAAATTCTCTATTTCTATTGGCTTGTTGTCTGGCGATCTCAGCGTTCTTCATTGAGGTTTGCTGCTCAAGCTGCCGCTGTTGGGCTTTCTCTTTACGATAACCATCAAACCCTTCAGGAGTTTGAGGCAAGCCAAGGTTGTTAGCATAACGAACATAGTCATTAATATCCTGTGAATCTTGAGCTTCTTTTCCTACTGCAAGGGCTTCATCAAATGATGAGTACTGTACCCCGGGAGTGCTTGCAGAGTAGTAAGCCATCTTTGGCGCAGCATCTCCGGGTTGGAGATAACCGTCTTGCTGTAGGTAACCACTCTCTCCGGGCCTTCTAGCATTACCAATGCCGCCCTTATAATCTTTCATCCACGGACGCTGATACGCACTACGCCGTAGGTTTTCAAATATAGTAGCCATGATTAGACTTGTTTTAAAACAGTTGGATAATCGTACTGAGGAGCTTCGTACTGATAACCGTATAGGTTGTTCACTGGATTAATTCCGTATCCTACAAACGGTTGCTTTGGAAATCTTGCATACGGATCAGTTTGCGCCATATCCA
>Ga0115011_10001407_pt1 | contig 17308 bp, 9 predicted proteins | sample TroAtlMetagenome_2_FD_88705 | JGI IMG/M metagenome (GOLD analysis project Ga0115011, IMG submission 88705) | Marine eukaryotic phytoplankton communities from Atlantic Ocean - Tropical Atlantic ANT8 Metagenome | ecosystem: Environmental > Aquatic > Marine > Oceanic | place: Tropical Atlantic...
ATGGGCCTACAAAACCGATAAAAAAATCAAGCCAATTAATGGCCCTGAAGACCCTGACTGGGTTTTTCACCAACAAGAAGCAGATCGTATTCAAGAATTTAGAGCCTGTATTGAATGTATGTTGTGCGTGAATACATGTCACGTACTAAGAGAACATAAAAAATTCGAAGAATTTGCAGGACCACGTTTCTTTGTTAGACTAGCTAATCTTGAAATGCATCCTCTAGATACAGAAAATCGAATTCCAGAAATCAAAGAAGACTTTGGCCTAGGATATTGTAACATTACTAAATGTTGCACTGAAGTTTGTCCTGCTGGAATCAACATTACAGATAATGCAATTATTCCACTTAAGGAACGAATTGTAACAGAATATTATGATCCAATAACAATGATTGCGAAGAAAATTGGCCTTAAGAAATAATTCTCCAATTTCATAAATTATTCAAAAGAAGTAATGGAATTCCATTATACTCAGCAGTAAATACTGGGCAGGGGGGGGGTTTTCGCCCCAATCGAAGGTTTTCGACAATCGGGACGAGGACTATTTTGTGCCCTACTGGGCTTTGGGAGATGGTTAGCAACCTATCAAAGGCGTTCAATGCCGACCTTGCTGACATTGGCCTTCCAGACCGTGTCGCCCTTCAGCCATGCTGGGGCACTGTCAGGCTTTGGCACCTGTTTTCTCTCGCCAGTGAACACATGCACTTTGTCAGTTCCGCGTTCGCGCAACTTAATGCTGGTGTGTCCCTTGTTAGCTGCCTTTAGGGCTGCCTGGCGGGGCTGCTTGTTGTGGTACACCGTGCTGGTGTCCTTCCCGTTCTCCATTAGTACGAAGTATTTCTTCTCACTCATTGAGTTTCACCTCAAACTTCCCTGCTCGCTTCCTAGGTTATGAATATTTTCCCGGAAAACGTGATACGTCTCCAAAATATGCGATTTTTGGGGTTTTCCGAGGTGCCTTTACGTGCACTGAAACTGCTCAAACTTCAGCGCCAGCAAGAGTTTTGGTGTTTTGAACACCTTCGATTTGACGGATCTTTTCTACAACAAATTGTGCAATAGAGGCCATATCATCAGCAACTACTTTGGCGATTAAATCATAATCTCCAAACAATAATGTTGAATCAGCAACTTGTTCAAACTGCCCTATGGACTCATAGACTGTAAATTCATATCCGGGCTCAACATTGATGAGAACATACCCCGTAGCCATAACAATGCTAGAATGGCAACAGAATTGAACCCTTCCCCTAATTCCTTATTTTTCACCCTGTAACAACTCAACTACATCTTGAGGGTCTAGTTCAACTTGCTCTTCCAATTCTATTTGATTTGTATCTAACACCCCTCCTGCTTCCCAAGGAGATAAATCAACTTCCTCTTTTCTTCTAGCATATAGAAAAAAGAATGACGAAATTAGCACAAATATGGCACTTAATCCCACTACTATAGGCAATACACTATTTGTTGAGGTTTGTTCAGCCTCTTCATTATCATTAATTTCTGGTAAATTATCTATTTTTATGCCTGTAACATTGATTGGTGAAACTGAGTACCAAGAATCGGATCTACCCATTCCATCTTCACAAATTATTGAAATATTAACTGCGTCCATTGGACGGTTTGGAGTCCATTTCACTACAATTTCTCCATCTAAACTAGGATTTCTTTCTAAATGCAATAAAGTAGAGTTTTCTGACAGAACGTCAATCAAACAAACAACATTATTCAAATCGTCCGCATCTCGAACTTTAAATTCAATCAGCATTTCCTCGCCAACCCTTCCATCATTAGGTGAACTAACATTAAGAATTGAAGGAGGAGGGAAAACGATTCTAACATTCTGAGTCCAACCAGTAGCTAAACCGTCTATATCTGAAAGTATAATCACAATACTTGCATTGCCTTCAATTAAATCGGCAGGTAGATCAATCAAAAACATATAATGAGATGAAGGGCATCCTTCTGGAATCGATGGAGATTGTAAAAGTGACTCACTCCAACCTGATTGTCTAAGTGAAGGGATTACTTGCAATAATGGCCTATGTTCATCTATTGGGACTAATAGAATCATTGATTCACCCCTTACCAATTCAGTTCCATTCTCTAAAGGCAAGATTTCTCCGTTCAAACATAATACTGCATCCAAAACTGATGGAGGACGAGTTTCAATAGGAATTTGAAATTCAATTTGTGAAAATCCGGAATCTGAATCTATAGCAGAAATTCGAACAAAAAGATTGCCTGAAGTCAAACCGGAACTTGGAGGGAGTAAGGGTATACGTTCAATTGAACCATTTCCAAATGTTGAGAATGGAGCAGTAATGGGAGCTTGTTCTGGCCAGATATATTCTATTTGTCCTACAATTGAAGAGGAAGGTGAATCAGGATCATTGACAGACACCACTATTGATTCATTTCCAACTCCAAAGGCAATCATGGATTCATTTTGTTCTCGTTGAAATGATGCCTGTATAGAAGGATGAATATTTTCTACCAATATTGAACGAGTTGTTTGTAAATTACCATCTGAATCGGATAACTGGGCTAGGAAAGGAGACAATGGTTCGTCTAATCCTAGTTCTAATATTGCTCGATAACATGTGAAACGAGATGAATTTTCCTTTGGAAGTACTTGGAATGAAGATAATTCGCCCCTCTCAAAAGAGAAAATCGGTGCCTCATTGATTGAGTCATGATCGACATCCTCTACACATGCCCTAACATGAGTAGGAACTCCTCTATACATCCCAAAAGGAGTACCAGATGGAAGAATACTATCTCCATTCCAAGATGGTTCATCAGCACCATGGATATGAATCCCATACCAAATTGATGGAGAATCAATTACTTGCAATATCTCTGATATATTTGCAACATCTGTAAGGCCATCTATGTCAGTAATCATCACAAATAAATCATGAAGCCCCAAAGATGCAGTGCTAGGAACATCAAAGAAAACTGTCCAACGAACCCCATTTCCTGAAGTTGCATTTCCTTCAAAAATGATTGACTCATTAATTCCATTAATACTGAAAAACGCGGACTCTACTCCAAATTCATCACTTGCATCGAGCCAACATGACACAGTACTTCCTCTAGGGGCAATTGATGAAGAACAGTCTATTGAATCAATAGATGGAGGTCCATTTACTTCTACAATTGTGGATGCTAAATTATTACTAATTACCCGTTCACTAAGTACATATCCTTGAATGAAGTTACTAGAATTTTTTCTTGGCCCATTATCAGCAATATATCTAACTTGCAATTCAACAAAACCTATCGAATCGGTAACAGTTGGGACATTTATTTCTCTTATTGAACCTAATTGATCACCACTAGGAAGTGAAATACTGATATTTGTTAATACTCTATTTCCTACCCTTTCTCTTACCTCAATCCATCCATTAGCAGGAGATGGTCCGATATTGGCTAAATCAATTTGAACATCAAATGAAGTTCCAACAGAAGGCCTAGAAACTACAGACACATTTCGAATCTCAATGTCATGTAAACGATTGGAAAATGGAGACATCTTTGGGTCACCTACAATTACACCCATCCAAGATAAATAATTATTAGAAGCAGTATATGACTCACCTAAATTATAGCCAGATGCATAATATGATGTTAATAAATTAGGATAAGAAACTGCAGGAAGGTATGGTTCATACACATATCCTTTGACACCTGAAACTCCATCTTCAAGCAGATCAACCACTAAACTCTGCCCATATGATGTACCCCATGTGAATGACCTCCCCCCCGTTGATACAGCAGTTTCAGCGATTGAACCAGGCTCCCAATCCATATGTGGGCGAATAATTTGAAGGTTTGTTGTATCAAAGTGAACTGTTCCTTCACGACTAATATTCAGAATTTCAACTTCATAAGATATTCGAAATGATGTAGCATTCTCATGTGGCCTGAAACGCATTGTCTGTTGAACCCATGAGGGAGTCATGATGGAGGAATCTGATGAGTTGACAGAAAGAAGCGTTCCATTTTCATTAAACGCTTCGACTTTCATAATCCAATCTGCATTTATTTCCCCCACTGACTGACCATATCCTGAAATTATCCAAGCATGACCGCTTCTACCTTCTTCTCCAAATGTCAAATTTGAAGAAATGCTACTAGGTTGTTGACCTGTAGATGAAAAAGATGGACAGTTGAGGGCTACTTCACCATTTACTAATGTTATATCGGAAGAATTGAGAGCTTCTGTCCAAACCTGAACTTCATCGATTAGCCCAGCCCAATACTGATTTCCTGCCCGATTTACTCCAAATTTGTATAAATCAATTTCATCAATACTACCATTGGGAATTGTAATATTTCCAACCAAAATTCCATCCATATATTGTTTCAACTGATCCCCATCTTTTGCCACAACAAAATGTACCCATTCAGATGCACTAACCGTGCCAAAATCATAAGTCTGATTATGATAAAGTTGCCAAACTCCAGGGGTCGATCCACTTGTCATGATTTGGAATGAATCGGAATCACCACCTACATCATTTACAGCGATTACAGATGAATATCTACTTTGACCAGTGTGGTTTGCCTTTGCCCAAAGAGAAACTGTAAAATCTCCAAGACGATCATCTACATCTGCTTCTAAAATATCATCAACACCATCTAACGAAATACAATTCCCAAGTAAACACGATTGCCAAGTGGGGTTTCCAGTCATTGTAAGATTGTCTACACCAACTAAATCCTCAACTATTGTTCCATTGCCTGCCTCGAAGTCCCAATGATGAACTAAGACATCAGTTCGAACTGGAGAACTCAATGCTCTGGTAAATACAGAAGAAGGGATTACCTGTTTACTTTGATTAGGACCCTCCCAAGATACAATATGGCCTGCCCCTCCACCATGCTCAAAAAATTCAGTTCTGAAGGAATGCTCCCCTTCTGCTAATTCTAATGAGCCACTAACTTCTCGCATCCCATGGATTCCAGAATTATTCACAACCAATACATCATTTATCCAAACCAATACACCATCGTCAGCATTAGAATAAAATGTCCAATTTCCTGTTTCTGGAATTGTCAAAACTCCAGAATGTCGAACTGAAAAATAATCTGCAAATCTAGAATCCAATCCGGACCAATAAGAATTGGAAGATGCATAGTTAATATTCAATTCAGAACGAACATGATTTGGTATCCTACCATTCAAATCAGGCATAAACGAAGAATTGTAAGTTAATCCTTGATTATCAAAATATTCTGCTAACAACCCATTAGTATTCTTTCCTTCAGTTGCAGTGCATGGAGCTGAAGCAATCTCGAGAGACGATGCACCATTTCCATCCCTTTTCACTGAATCATCCCACGACCATTCAATAGATTCGCCTGCCGAAACAGTTGACGTAGTTGAATTCCATGAACGAATACCTGATGTTGTAGAACCATCTGGAGTATCAAACCCACTATCTAAAAACTGTTCATCTGGATGAGTCCCCCATTGCCAAGAGCCATCGTTACTTCCCCATGAAGCATACATTATCACATCCTTTTCATCTGTAACAAATGTAGAATTTTGATTGAAAATCACGGGGAGATTTAGTGTATCATTTAGATTATCATGTGCTGAATAAAGTGCATCATTCCAAAATTTGTAGTCTGAACCATTACGATTAGTTGCTAAGTCTAGAACTGTATTTCCCCGAGACCCAAAACTATTGTTCGCTTTTTCTATGAGAGAAATCGCAGTATTAACATCATAACCTGTTAAACGAGTAACGATGTAGAAACCCTGCTCGGAACGCCGAAATTCAGGAATAGGTTCCGAAGAAAAAGTAGCATATTCGTTTCCATTATCATTTGACCAAGGACCATAACTATGCTCTCCCCAATAATTCGAATGAATTAATGACGAAAATTGGCCAGAATCGACTAAAGCAAGTTCAGAATCAAATGATGCCTTCGCATTAGTACCTCCATTTATTCGAAGTGGTACGCCTTTAGTTGTAACCAAATAATTGAGAGCACCAAAAAGTCCTCGATCCTGAATCATTTGCCGAATTGGATCTGCAAAATATGTATCAAATTGATTCGCGTTGATTGTCTCACTAGTTGGAGTACTATCGTTTGTCAAGAGAAAAATTCTTTCAGAAGGGATTCCCCTCGCTGAAGCAAAGGCATTTCCAATTAACACACTATCACTACTTTGATTATTGATTACGATTGCCACATCGCTATAATTTACAGAAGTAGAATGATGAAAACCCATAGGGACTGCAATTGTTTCATTATTTACGAAACCTGAATAATTTGGATGATTAGGATAATGAGGGACTGTATCTTCAGTATATATTGTCGACCATGGGGCACTAATCAACATGAAAAGAAACAGTATGACACGGGCCCCTCTCATTAGTTACTGGGGGTTTAGCATTGGTGTTGAATGAATCGGGTCCAAAACCCAAAAATGTTATTTTCAATGAAACGACTATAACAAATCGCCCTGTCGCATCGGAAATATGGACACGCTCATAGTACGTGATTGCAAGCATGCGCAACTACGTATCTTAATCGGAGATGTACTAAAGACAGAATGCGATATTCTAGTCACAGGTGCTAATAATCGGCTTTCAGGAAGAGAAGGAATTGACGCAAAAATTCACAAAGCAGCAGGAGAGGAACTTCGTGAAGCGTGTGCCCAAATTGCTCGAGGACAAAGAGCTTTGAATTTACAGCCATGTTCCGTCGGATCTGCAGTATCTACATCTCCATTTAATCTCCCAGTGCAACATTTAATTCATGTAGTAGGACCAGATTGTAGACGCCCAAATCAGGACTTGAATCGCAGAGAACTATTAGAAACGGCTTACAATTCAATGTTTGAACAAATCGCATCCAGTAAAATTCGTGGTGTTGTTGCCTTGGCACCTCTATCCATGGATGTTTTTTCATATCCTCACCGTGAAGGTGCAAGGAAAACAATGGAAATCCTTCTCGGAATTCTGGATGGTGAAGAAGATCCAGGAATAGAAAGACTTCTTTTAGTAACAGATAATTCTAATTTCATCAATAATATGAAAACTGTGTATCGAGAGACTGAAGACCAATTTCCTGGTTCAGACTTGACTAGGGCATTCAGGCGTGGATTAATTCAGTGATTCTTGAAACAAAAAGACCAATGGATTACTCAACAAATGAGTTGTAATCTCCAATATGTCGCCTAATTGCATCGTCCATTGTTAATCTACCCATAGCAACTGCCCTTGCTAAAGTAGAAGGAATTGTGGTTCTGCCGTATGATTGCCTGCGACTCCTTCGCTGAATGTCACGAATTTCTCCATTTGTAGGGCGGACTCTTTGCTTCTCTTTAATCGAATCCCCAGAAAGATGGGCGATTCTCAATGCTGCAGAAGAATGTGCATGACGTGGGACGCCAACCGAAGTTCTGGCTTCATTTACTTTCTGAACTGATAATCCTCGAACTACACAAGTATTGATGATTCTATTTGCTATTGTCTTTGAACCATTTCCAACTCGAATTATTAGAGATTCATGTTCAATCGCACATGAAATACGCATTATACTATCCACTGTATCGTCTACTCCTTCGAGTTGGGCTTTTCCAAGAGTTAGTCCATCCCCTACCCATGCAATTCCAGGTCTTGGCCCCGGATCTACTCCAAATGTAAGTCTTCTAATGGGGCCCTGATATCGTAAACGATGGATTGCTTGATCTACAGAATGTTGAAACGTATCTAAAGAAGCAGGAATCCCAAGCGGATCACCACTCAATAATACCTCAGATGGGGAACCCATCCAAGCAGCAACGTCTAATGGAACAGGATCTGAAGGAAGTAGTTGGATACAACGTATACTACGCTTCTTTAGTTCCAATAACAATCTGTAAGCAAGCCGGAAATCTCCAGTACGCACGGCAATGTAACCCAAGTGATTCCTAGTGCACATCCAAGGGTCTTGAATGTCAGGGTTAGAAATAGACTTACGGCAACATTTCGTAAGATGAAAAACACTTGCGAATATACGATTTTTGACCAAAGGGATTAGATTTGATACCTCTCCCCGAACATATGGTGCAGGGGGCGCAATACGAAAGAGAGTTGCGTCATGTTCTAGCAGGAATTCCAGAGGGTGTTCGCGCGGTTACTCGTTCATGTACGGAATCAGAAAGAGCTCAGGCTAGATTAGTAATCGAAAGACCGTTTCTTGTCGTTAGAGCGGCAGGAAGTGGAATTGAAGGAAGTGGTGACTTACTTGCACTAAGAGGAGACATATGCTTTCCAATTGAAGTGAAAACAAGTAAAGAAAAAAAATTATATCTAAATGGAAGATTATCTGAACAGTATTCTGCGCTAGAAAATATTGGGAATAAATGTGGTTTAATGCCATTATATGCATATCGACTAAAGGGAATAAGGGGCGATTCGTGGCGGATTTTCCGTATAGAAACAGGAAACTTAGTCGGTAGATTATCAATATTAGCTAGAAGGATTCCTCCCTGTCCCTTGACAAAAAATGGAAGACCCCATTTAATTTGGAATCAAGGATTACCTCTGCATAAATTCCTAGCATTGGTGTGTAGAGAAACTGAACAACGAAGTCAAACATTTGAACAAGTGCAAGAACGTACAATTATTGAATCAGAAATCTATGACTCTGAGACTGAAATTCATGCTTGGATGAAAGGATTCATTCGACCCCGTTAGATGCAGGGAGTGGACAAATTAGCTGATCCTCCATCTCTTCCATCCTTTGAAATAGCATTTCTACTTCTGACTTAACCTGTTCAAATGATGCCTGTTGAAGTAAACGCACAATGGATTCAAGATCTCTTGCCATCGAGTCTATCTTTCGCCGTTTTGTTGGCGAGATATCTTCGTCCATGTCATATCCACAAGAGACTACATCAAGAAACCAGCGGTAACAAAGTAATGGAGCATTCAAATGCTGTTGAACATAGGACTAATCAGTAGATATGGTATTGACTCTGAGCATGAGGGATTGGTTTTTCTTAATTCTCTCAGCAGTTGCTATATCTTCTGGAAGAATATTTCTAGGTATTCTTTTTCTCAATATATTTGTATTATCAATTCTTCAAGATAGAGGTTATCTAGAAAAATGGAATGCTACAAAGGTCCTAGGATTCATTCTAATGTTAAGAACATCAAAGGGTCAAAAAACATTAGAGAAAATATCCAGACCACGAAAATTTTGGAGGGGTTTTGGGGAGTTTTCTATTTGGATTTGTTTAATCATGCTATTATTCACAACTTTAATAGTAATTTTGAGTTTTATCTCCATATTTACTTCAACTAGAGATCAAATTTCAATTGAACCAGGAGAAGTATTGCTAATTCCAGGTGTATCGACTGGGATCCCCATTTTCTGGCCAATTATCGCATTAATTGTGGCCTTAATCATTCACGAATATGGACATGGAATACTAATGAGGGCACATGGAATGAGGGTCAGAAGTTTTGGATTACTGATTTTCTCTTTTATTCCCATGGGGGCATTTGCAGAACCAGAATACCGTGAAGTTCTCAAAGCACCAAAAAGAGAGCGGATGAGGATTTATGCTGCTGGACCAACAGTGAATTTAGTCTTCTCATTCATTCTAATACTAATTTTAGCCATCGGAATTAGTGGAATTAATTCTACAATGCAAGGAGCATACAGTGCAGCTATTGTTGTAGATGGACCAGCAGATGAAGGGGGTTTGGAACCGTATGATCTAATTATTGAAGTAAATAATCAATCAATTAGAAATGGAAATGATTTGAGAGAAATTTTGAATTCTTCTAGGGCTGGGGAGTTGTTAATTGTAAAAATCCTGCCCTTTGATGGAAATGAATGGGGGGACGAACAAACTATCCAAATTACATTGGGAGATAGATACGAGCAATATCGTTCTCAAAATATTTCAGAGAATGATTTGGAACGAGCCGGAATTAATGAAGGAGATGCATTCTTAGGTGTTCAGGGAGATAGTTTAGGGCCAACTATTCGAGATACTGAACAAGGAAAAAATAGATTGATGGGTCCATTTAATCCAGACTTAACTACTGGACAACGTGTAATTTCTACAATAATTTATCCAATAGAAATGCTAAGCATTCCATTCCAACTAAATGGAGAAATTATGACTATAGAAGAGCAAAAAATGCTTGATTTTAGTATTATTGAATTATTTATAATCGAGGGATTATTCTGGTTTTTCTGGATTAATTTCTTGTTGGGTTTCGCTAATTTGATTCCTGTTGTTCCATTTGATGGTGGCCATATAATGAGAGATTTGATTAATTCAATAATCAATTGGACTGGTGAAAAGAGTGGACTTATTCATTCTCAAAAAGCTGAAATTATTGCTACTAAAACATCGAACATCGCATCACTCTTGTTCTTCATAATTTTCTTGATTCCGATTCTTTATGGCCTCATCATCTAATTTTTTAAATTCAGGTGCTGAACCAATTATTTTTGACATTGATTTCTCAAGAACCATTACACCGATTAATAATGTAACTACTGCAATAATTAGATTAGTCCATGCATCAGAAGTAACCTGACTAGAATTATTTGATGCAGCCAATTTTACAATCCCAAACCATGGAATCTCAGGGCCCGCAATTCCACTAACCCACTGAGATCTAATCGCTGTTACCGGGTTTCCAAATTCATCTCTAAGGCCAAAATAATGAGGGCCTGATCCACCATATCCAGTTGCAATTAATTGGTCAACAGTACATCCATTTGTCCTAGGATTATCTCCTGAAGTGAGGAATCCCTCATGTTCAGGAACCCAGTCTTGAATCATCAAATATCCATGAGATTGACAGGAATAACCTGTTAAATTCATGTTAATTGATGAAACATTCCTAATTGATGTCCCTCTTACATCCCAAGTCAAAATACATGCTCCGATTGAGCCATCAGACGCTATCAATAATTCATCTAATTCTCCTTCAATACAGGTTCCATTATTTTCTACAGGAGTGGTTTCATTTGCCAAAGCAAACAAAATAGCACGATGAATAACTGGAGTGTCGTTTCCTCCATTCTTTTTGTAAATAATTACATCACCTGGCATGCCATGTGTAGAATATTCAGAAAATTGGCTTCCTGATTCAACGGCTTCGGCATAAGTAACTACTTCCCGTTTGTCGGAATCAGTTACTAAGATAATATCTCCTGGATCGATTATGCCTACATGTGATTGATCATCAGTCATCATTGATTGGGATTCAACAACCACCATTGGGGGAGATGATCCTGTCATCAACACTAACGAACCATACAAAACAAAAATCATCCCAGCAGCAAGAAGGATTTCACGAATCCATCCATAACCACTGGACATTGATTTTCCTCACTCCTCTTCCGTTGATGATTTCAACGAAACCATGGGACTCGTAGACCAAAGTAATGATCCTAATGCAATTAACAATATGATTGACATGAAATCGAAAGAAACTGGTTCCACCAACTTATTTACATCTGAACCAAATAAACCTTGAATCCAAGCTAAGACATCAATTGAATAATCTCTAGAACCTTCGGTAGTCATTCTGGCAATTCCAAATAGTGAGTTCCAAAGAAGTAAAATTATCCCAGTAATAGAGCCCACGATTAATGATTTATGAATTGTAGAAGATGAAAGATTGGAAATACCTGTATTCTCAGATAATTTCGAGTTATCAGCATTCCACCAAGAAACTATCCAAGATTCCTCGGTTGCAAAATTTGTAGATGGTGATTGGAATATTCGTCCTGCTCGAATTCCATGTGTCTTGTAATGTGCTAGCAATTTTCCTTGGTGTATACTACCTAGAAGAGATGCTGCTTCCTCCGCTTCTTTTCTTCGTTTTTGTATCTCAGCTCTAGATTCTAATTCTAAAATTTCTCTAAGTAAAGTCAATTGTTCATTGTAACGGAAAAATTCGGGCCCTACTATTCCTAGCAGAATTAACCCTCCAATAGCAAAAAACCAAGATAATCCGATAAGCTCTGGCATCTCGGTTACACCATCCATGAACATGAAGTAAACAAGAGACCAAAGGAATGCTGCAAGTCCTGCTAATGATAGAATAAAAAGAATACTAAGATGTTGGTCCCTACGGTCTTCCCACCAACTTCTGAAGATGTTGTCACTCTGCTTCTTACCTCGACGAGCCATGATAATCAACCATTCCTGTAAGTTCAATTGTATTCTACTTTCGCATAATTAGTCTCAAAATTAGCATCAATATTCTGTGACGAGACGACGCCATGTTGATATGTTCATTCAAACAGAAAGGGGTAATACCGGAGGTTAGGCTATGAGAAAATCGGCAATTTTCGTTCTTTTCTTGTTTATTTCGATGTCTATGTCCCCACTTGTGTCTGCCGCGACCACGGAAACTCAATTTTCAGATGGAACTACAACATTCAGTCATAGTTTCACAAGTGCTACTGGAGGAGATGCGCAAACCCCGGGCATTACCCTTCCATATGGTGCAGCGGTTACTCAAGCAACATTTTCCATTGAAGGAACCGCACAGAATACACAATGGGAAAATCGTACCACCAATAGTGAATTTGGAGGCGTGGGAGATGCTTCTACATCATTTACTGGGACATATTTCTCTAGTTGGTATAGAAATGGATTAAGCGTTCAAAATGATGAAATGTCACTACGAACTCAAGAAACAACAAGTACCAATAATCTAGCTGCAACTAGGGATTGGGATAGTTCTTCTTCATCAAATCATAATACTACAGGAAGATTTGCAGCAAATGGGGATCAGGGATACATTAGCCCAACAATCAGTGGAAATTCAATGACTGTACCCACTAGTATGAATTGGAATTATCCAGGGGCCCTAGTGAAAGTTGGAAATACATTGTTTTCAAGTAATTATCAGTCTAGTTCAGTATATCAAACACCTGCTATTAATTCATACAACTCATCTTCTTCCTCAGTAAATAATCAAGTAACTAAACAGTACAACAGCTGCAATAGTCAATCACTGTATACTCTATACGATTTAGCTGCAGATGGAGAGGATACTGTATGGGCAGTATCATACAATTATCGTAGAATTACAAAATGGACTGTAACAGATTCGACATGGAGTTGTGTCGGCGACTGGACAATGTCTAGTTCTTCTTCTTATCCAGTTGGAATTGCAGTGGACCCCGAAAGTGACACTCTGAAAGTTTTGGTTCGTTCGAGTTCAGGTTCTATAACTTACAATCTTTGGAATGTTTCTCGTTCCAACCCAACTACTGCAACTTCCATTACATACTTGGGCACTAGTACTACAATCTCAGGTACGGTTTCGGGGCTAGCAGTTAATTATCCTAGAATTTTGATCAATTCATATCGAACCTCATCATCATCTCATTTCGTTTTACATAGTGCTGGAGCATGGGTTGATTTCCAAGGTACAATTACACTAAATGGTAAAGGACATTATGGAATTGCAGATAACGGAGAAGGTGAAGTTCTCTATTCTTGCTTTTATACAATTAGTACCAGTTATTGCCCCTCATCAACATCGAGAACTGTTTTAGCATCAGGAATCGGATCTACATTTGAACATAGAAATTCTACTCAATCGAATAGTATAGCAATGGGTTCTACAACAAACCTTGGATCTGCTATTTCTGCAATTACTCTCAGTGGCCTGATAACATACGAACCTGCAGGTACATCTGTTGAAATTGAAGTAAGTGTGGATGGAGGAAATTCTTGGAAAGCGGCCTCTCTTAATTCTCAAATTACTTTTGCTAATGGGGGGAATCAAGTAAAGTGGCGTGCATATCTAAATGGAACAAATAATAGTATCTCTCCAGTAGTTGACAGAGTACAACTGACATATGTTTCTAGTTATTCTTCTAGCGGATATATTCGAGGATACAAGTATCTTGGTACAACTGGAACATCACCTGTTGCTGCAAAGGTTTGGTGGAATTCAACAACTCCAGGTGGTTCTTACTTCAACATGTATTTTCAATTAGGATCTCAATATACTGTTCAAAACCCTGGACAAACCATTTCATTAAGTGGTAGTAGTTCATACATATATTTCTACATCTATTTCTATTCAGGATCTAGTGGCAGTTGCACTCCAACTTTAGAAGATTTGAATATACAAATATTTAGCCAAGCGCCACAAAATGTGAAAATGGATATTGGGGATGATGGCAGCAACGAATGGCAAGCTCAAGGTACTCTCCTTGGGGTAACAGATGTTAGCAATACAAATATTTTGAATGCCATAAATTCTCAAATCCCAGGGACTGGAGTTGGCACTGTTACTATTCCAATCACTCTTTCATCTACCGCTCCCGGTCTCGTTAAAATTAATTCTTTCAGATTAACATATACAATGCAAACAGTCAATCTTGATATTATCTGGGATGAAGGTATGGTTCTTCATGAACGTAGTCAACCTTACGAAGTGGTAACTAGGCACGTTATTGGAGAAGGAGCAACTGGAATTTCAGGAGCAACATTAGATTTCGTTGCATTCCCAAGTTCTGATTCACCATCCCTTACTTGGTCCGAAACAGGGACATTGATGGATGACGATCCTGCTGATTGGATTATTCCAATTCAACCAGGACAAGAAGGTGGGACATATACAACAAATAATAATGGGATTTTTGAAATCCATTGGAGATTTAGAGTTACAAGTGAGTTCCCTGAACAGAATAATGTAGGATTTAGAGTCACCTGTACAGACGACCAAGGTTCTACTCCTGCTATGTTATCAGACACAGTGAATACTGGTATTCGAGTCAATCAATCGTATGGCCTTGGATGGTTAGGCGTTAGAGATGCTGAAGGATTAGTCACCACATCAAATCTAACAAATGGTGCTTGGATTTCTGCAGGAGAAACAATTTTCTTCCAAGGACAAATGTGGTTTTCGGATACCGAAGATACACCTCTAAATTCGGTTTTTGATGTCCAAATTGCACAAAAGGGAGAACAAGGAGATTTTGTTCAATCTTCATGGAAGGATCAAAATAACCCAGATGGTTCTTTCTTCATTAGTTTGACAGTTCCTGAAATCGATATCCCAGATGGAATAACTTACGAAGTTCAAACTTATAATGAAAGAGATTCCACTTTAGTAATTCCACCAGGAGCCGATTCTCGACGAACATTCTTCATTGATGCTACTTCGCCAGAAATTACTCACAATACTCCAAAACAAGATGACTATGTTGCTGCTAGATATGATCAATCGATTGTTATCGATGTAGAAGATGGAGTTGGAGATCCTACTGAGTTAACGCTACACTACTGGGTTGAAGCAGATCATGACATCAACAGAAATGGTATCGCGGATTCAGACGAATATGTGAATCGAAGTATGGTAAACACAACATCTGCACAGAGTAAAAGATTCTTTACAACCATTGATGACAGTAGAAATCCAAACTTAGCTTCAGTTTCATATTATGTTACTGGAAATGACCCAGCAGGTAATGTTCTAGAATCAGGAGAAGGCCCCGGATTTTCATCCGATTTGGCCACATATAGAACTAGGAAGGATATGGAATCAGTATTCACTGGACTACATTGGTCGGGCCACAATGATGGAGATGCAATCTTCGCAGGAACTGAACAAACAATTACTGCTGGTTTAGTTGATGCTAATGGAATCATTGATTTTGAGATAATAAGTTTGATTTTCGACTTTGAGGGGCCAGATCCAGAAAGAGATAAACAATCAATTTCTTTTTCAGGGAGGAACAATACATTCTGGAGTGATTCTAACTATATTGAAATTTTACCAAATAGTGAAACTACAATCATCAGTAATGATACAGGACTTCCTTGGATTTTAATTGATTTCCACTTCAAAGTATCATGGGATTGGCCTGATGAAGAAATTAGTGATTTAGCATTTGAATACAAACAACTTGGATCCAGTATGCGTCGAATTGAGTTTGTAGACCGTACTTTCCACGTTGAAAACGATTTGGTACTTGATCCAACAAGTTATACAATTACAGATGTAATGCATCCTAGAGTTGGCCAAATAGACAGTTCTACATCCATTCGAGCAGACGACAGAATTCAATGGACTGGTAGAGTAGTGTATGAAAATTCACAAACTCCACCGCCAAATAATCTAGGAATTATTGTTGAAGTATTTGATGGAGTACAAATGTGGTCAGATGGTAGCCTCACTGAAAATGGAGATTATATGGTTGAAGTTCCATTAAGTGCAGCACCTACTCTTGCTTCTGCGGAAACTAGAACCTTCCTAACAGGGATTACTGGAATTCCTGGAAGAGGAGAGGACATGACTAGAGACTCAGTTTCTACAACCTTACAACTTAGTGTTGACCATACACCACCGAGAGTAATCCATAGAATTCTCCCAATTGACATAATTGATATTGGTAGTCAAGAAGATCTTACAGAAGTTGATGTCGCTTTCTTGGGAACTGAAGAATGTGTAAATGACCCATCTGATCAAAGATGTTCTGACTTAGCTCAAGCTCCTCAACAAGTTCACTGGATTATGAGAGATGGGACTACAACCATTGCTGCAGGGTTCTCGATACTCTCAATGGAATTACAAGACGACCTTATTCTTTGGACTGGCACAGTTGATTTGACTAGTGGAGGATTAGTCACACCCAGAAGTGGATATATTGTGGGATTCTATCTAACAGGTGAAGATGCAGCAGGTAATACATTCCCTCAAACAAGTAATAGTGAAAGTGATCCTGTAAGAGAACCAAGTAATTTGGATAATGATTTGAATCTTGCATGGGTTACATTAGGCGCAGACAAGAGTCCTGAACTAAGAGCAATAAGAATTGATTCTGAACAAGAACGAGTTAGTGTGGGAACTGATGTTGAATTACGTGTATATTTATCCAACTTAGGTGGACCATTGAATGCTTCATTTGATGTCTCTTTCTTTGCTGGTGATTCTACTGAGCCATTCAATACGCAACGAATTGATAAAATTGAGGAAGGTGATACAATTTACATAGATGCAATTTGGGATGCAGAAGATGGAGTTGAACGAATTAGAGTCGTTGTAGATTCAAGTAATGAAATCGACGAAATTGATGAACAAGATAATGCAATATCGGTTGGGATTGATGTTGCTTATGGATGGGGATTAGGTTGGATTGAACAAGCTAGACAGAATCCATTGACTATTCTTCTGATTGTTATTGCTATGATTGTTGTTCCTACTGTGACTTACGTTAGTATTCGTCAAATGAATAAAGATAGTATGGATGATGATTTTGCTAATTTATTATTCGAAGATGACGATGAATACGA
>Ga0115011_10001409_pt1 | contig 17290 bp, 17 predicted proteins | sample TroAtlMetagenome_2_FD_88705 | JGI IMG/M metagenome (GOLD analysis project Ga0115011, IMG submission 88705) | Marine eukaryotic phytoplankton communities from Atlantic Ocean - Tropical Atlantic ANT8 Metagenome | ecosystem: Environmental > Aquatic > Marine > Oceanic | place: Tropical Atlantic...
TTAATTCTTTTTAAGTCGAGATTGTAATCAAATGGTATAACATTATGTAAACTTGCAATATCTTGATTATGAATGCCAGATGTAAGATTTTGCATTAATACAATATCTTCTGTGCTTCTCGCCATTGGACCTGAATGGCTATAATAATCTAAATTCATATAAGGCACCTCTGGATTTCTTCCGTAAGGAGGCTTATAACCAATAATGCCACATGCAGATGCTGGTATTCTGATTGATCCGCCAATATCAGATCCAGTTGCAATTGTCGCAGAACCTGTAGCAAGCGCTACACCAGAACCTCCTGAAGAACCTCCTGGTGTAAATTTTTCATTCCATGGATTTGTAGTAATTCCATGTAAATCAGACCAAGTCGTTCCAAGCAAACAAAATTCTGGGGTTGTTGTTTTAAAAATCGGTATAGACCCACCATTCAAAAGTCTAGAAACATAAATGTCAGTATAGTTATCTTTTCTATTCTTATAAATTTTAGAACCACTAGTTCTGTAAGTTCCATTTAGAGCAAATTCATCTTTAACTGCTAAAGGTATGCCCTCTAAAATTCTAGGTATAGCATTACCTTTACCAAGGTATCTATCTTCAGAAATTTTTGCACTTTTTAATGCGCTTTCTTCTAAAAATTCAGTAACAAAATTAAATTTTTCATTTGATCTCTGTGCATTTTCTAAAGATTCCTTAATAACCTCAACAGGTGAAATATCTTTTGCTTTGTAAGCTTTAATAAGTTCAACACTATTCCAATATAAAAACTCATTTCCCATGTTTTATACTCCTAAAAAAAACCCATTGAATTTTCAATGGGTTTTTTAAAATAATCAAAAATAGATTATTGCATTGTTTTTGTCCAAACCTTATCGATAAGACTCTGTGCCTTTTTATTACATGCTTTACCAAATACTACAGGTATTCCATCAGGAACTTGAATATTTGTAGCATTCTTCATATCTTCTGTAAGATAATTAACAGATTCAGGAATAGCATTAGCGTAAGCTGCAAAGTTTGAAAGCATTGCCATATTCTCAGGATGCATTAAAAAATTCATAAATGCTTTTGCATTTTCAATATTTTTAGCTCCTTTTGGCATTACTAAACTATCAAACCATCCAACAACGCCTTCTTTTGGGTAAGCGTAAGTTAAATCATCAACACCTTCCCATTTACCAACCTGGCTGTAACCGTCCCAATGAGCGTGCATAATGACTTCTCCACTTTTTAAACGATCATTAATTCCTTCTGAAGAATAAACAGCAACACATTTTTTTTGCTCTACTAATAAATCCATAACTGCTTGCATTTCATTAGGATCTTCTGAACAAAAACTTGAACCTAATGCTAAGTGAGCCATATTAACAACTTCTTCTGGTGATTTAAAAACTGCTAATTTTCCACAAACATCAGAGGAAGGTTTAAAAAATTCCATCATAGAGGAGCCATTTCCTTTGTATGTATCTGCTCTATAAGCAAAAGAAGCCGATCCCATTTGATATGGGGTTGAATAATCTTGATTAGGGTCAAAAGATGGTCCTTGAAATTGTTTTGCTACATATTTGTAGTTAGACATTTTTTTTATGCCTGACACTTTTTCTAATAATCCCTCTTTTATCATAATTTCAACAAAATGCTGTGAGGGTACTGCAAGATCATATCCGCTTGATCCACCACTAGCTTGCAATTTTGCTAATAAAGTTTCATTTGAATCATAAGTGTCTACAATAACTTGAATACCAGTCTCAGTTTCAAATTTTTTAATTAATTCATCTGGAGTATAATCAGCCCAATTATATAAATTTAATTTTCCTGCTGCAAAAGCATTTAATGAAAATAAACTCATAATTAGACCGAATAAAAACATTTTTAATAGGCTCAATTTCATTTTTTTTCCTCTAAAGTAAAAGTTAATTTTGTATTACGAATTAACACATTAATAACTATTGTTAAAATAATACATAAACTTAATAATAGATTTTAAAAAAATACAAGTTAACAATCAAAAATACTGATTTTAATGTTTTTTACTAAAGATCCAATATCCACTGACTAGTACAATTGAAAAGGACAGTAATAGAGTAGATATAGCGTTAACCTCAGGCGTTACACCCATTTTAATCATACTATAAATATAAACAGGAAGTGTAGTTGAGCCACCACCTGCAACCATAAGAGTAATTATAAAATCATCGATCGATATAACAAAAGCAAGCATAAAGCCAGAGATAATACCTGGCATTAATAAAGGAAAAGTAACATATCTAAATGTTGACTTTCTATCAGAATATAAGTCTCTTGCTGCAACTTCTAATGTAGGGTCCATAGCTTCTAGCGCAGCTTTAATTGGCATATAAGCAAAAGGGATGCAAAATACAGTATGAGCGATCATAACATTAATTAAACCAAGGTTTATCCCAATAAATGCAAAGAAAATTAGAGTTGCAACTGCTGTTACAATTTCAGGAACCATCAATGGCAAAGTTACCAATCCATTTGAAAACTCTCTACTTTTAAAAGATCCTCCCCTAACAATTACAAGAGCTGTAATTGTTGCAATGGCAGTTGCGCAAGGCGCAGCAACAAATGCTACATATAAAGAATTAAATGCAGCTTGTTGCATATCATCATTAGTTAATAACTTTTCATACCAACGTAAAGAAAATCCAGTCCATATCATGGCAAATTTACTTGAATTAAAGCTGTAAATTACAAGAATAACTATAGGGACATATAGAAATCCAAAAAATATAAAAGTCCAAGTTAAAAAACCAGGAAAATCCCAAACTCTTGAAAATTTTTTTCTTTTAAATAAAATACTAATTAAATTTTTCATGTTTTTTATTTACTCTGGCATTAAAATATAAAATTAAAACAATTATAGCTAACAAAACCATAGCAATTGCAGCTCCAAACGGCCAGTTTCTTGCGTAAGCAAATTGAAATTGAATTAAAGAGCCGAGAAGAAGTTTTTTTCCTCCTCCAAGAAGATCTGGAGCAATAAAAGCACCTAAGCTTGGAACAAAAACTAAAATGCTACCACCAATTATTCCTGGAAGAGTAAGTGGTAAAATAATTTTTGAGATTAAATGCAGTCGACTTGAATATAAATCAGACGCAGCTTCAATGAGTCTTATATCAAGTTTTTCCATTGAAGAATAAATCGGCAAAACCATTAAAGGAATATAAGAGTATACTAAACCAATTAATATTGCAGAGTTTGTATACATCAAATTTAAACTATCATCATCATCTAAAACACCAATAAAAGTAAAGCTATTCTCGATAACACCATCTTTTCCAAGAATAATAATCCAAGCAAATGTTCTTATTAAAAGGTTGGTCCAAAAGGGAATGGTAACAAGAAAAATTAAAAGATTTTTAACATTATCCTTTTGTCTTGAGATATAATAAGCAACTGGAAAACCTAATATTAATGATATAATTGTTGCTCCTAAAGCCAACAAAAAAGATCTTCCAATTATAATAATGTAAGCCGGATTAAATTCCATTACATCAAATAGATTGGTATCAAACAAAATTTGTCTGTATCCACTCAAATCAAACTTTAAATGAATACCACCATAAGAATTAGACTCCATTACGGAAACAAAAGCCATTACTAACAATGGACCAACCATAAAAATACCCATTACCAACCATAATGGCATTAGACCAATAAAGTTATTTTTTGATTTATTTTCGCCCTGAATATTCATGAATTAATAATTTGAGAAAAACTTTTAGGAAACTCAATGTCTATTTCATCACCTTTATGAAAAGTTTTGGCTTTATCTATAGGCAAAGTAGCATTTATTATTTGATTGTTAGAAATGATTTGAATGTGTGCTGCATTTCCAAGATAAGTAAATTCTTGAATTTTTGACAACGAGCTTCCTTTTGATTTATTAAATTTTACTCTTTCAGGTCTAATAAAAACAGTCAGGTGCTCTCCTTTTTTAAAACTTAAAGGAATTTCCAAGTTTATATCCTGACCTGTGCTTAATTTGCATAAACCATCTTTCCCATTTTTTATGCATTTTCCCGGTATCAGATTTGCTTCTCCAATAAAATTGGCAACAAATTGATTTCTAGGTTTTTCATAAATAACTTCTGGTTCTCCAATTTGTTGAATTTGTCCTTCATTAATAACAGCAATCCTATCAGACATGGTGAGAGCTTCTTCTTGATCATGGGTAACAAAAACGAATGTAATACCCGTCTCTTGTTGTAAATTTTTTAATTCAAATCTCATTGCCTGTCTTAATTTCAAATCTAAAGCAGAAAGAGGTTCATCGAGAAGCAAAACTTTTGGCTCAGGCGCTAAAGCTCTTGCAAGTGCAATTCTTTGTTGTTGACCACCAGAAAGTTGATTGGGTTTTCTATTAATAAAATCTTGCATTTGAACTAGTTCCAGAACATCTTTTGTTCTTTTGTCAACAAATGAATTGCTTTTATTTAATCTTCTTAATCCAAATGCTATATTTTCAAAAACATCTAAGTGCGGGAATAAAGCATATTGCTGAAAAACTGTATTAACAGGACGTTTATTTGGAGGTAAAGATATCAGTTCTTCATTAAATAAGTTAATTTTACCTTCAGTTATATCTTCGAAGCCAGCTATTAATCTTAATAAAGTGGTCTTTCCACATCCTGAAGGACCAAGCAAAGTAAAAAACTCATTATCAAAAATGGTTAAATTCGCACTATCTAGCGCTTTTACAGAATTGTCACCAGCACCATAAACTTTAGTAACATCCTGAACATCAATAGCACTAATCCTCGATCTAGCCATATTAAAACCTTATGATAAAATTTAAATTTAAACTAAATAATAAATATTTGTTTTATCTTTTTTAGCAAGATATTTATGGTTGAATAATAATCTTAATATGATCAGTTTCGTTTTTTATTAGTTTTTGATAATAATTAGGAACATCATCTAAACTTATAGGTTCTGATACTATCTTATTGATATCATTTGAAATATTTTTTATGAAAAATTTAGATTTATACAGTTCATCGTTATAGGCAGCGCAACCCTTTAAAGTTATTCCGTTCTCAACTATTTTATGCATCTCTATATTTGAAAATCCATGGGTTAACCCAACAACAGAAATATATCCACCTTTTGAAATTCTATCCAAAATAAAAGGAATGGCCTTTGTTGAATTTGTTGCATCTAAACAAAAATTAAATTTTTCATTTTCGATTATTTCTGTATTTAAATCTAATTTTTCGAGTTTTAAATCATTTGATACTTTGTTTAATCTTTTTTTATTTATGTCATAAATTTTTATATCATTTGCTCCCAACTCTCTCAAATATATCGCTGAAAGTACGCCAATTGGACCCAAGCCTACTATTAATACATTTTTATGATTGGACAAATTAAATGAAGACAAAGCGTGCATAGAAACAGCCAATGGCTCTATTAAGCATGCAATTTTTAAATCAAGTGATTTAGGCAATTTCATTAATTGGTTTTCTTTCTGTATTGAATACTTGGCAAAGCCACCATCATTCAATTCACCAACAAAACCTAAATTTTGACATAAATAACTGATATTTTTATTACAATACAAACAATTTCCGCAAGTAACTTTACTATCTGCTACCACATGGTCATTAATTTTAAACTTAGTAACTTTATTACCAATTTTTACAACCCTTCCAGAAAATTCATGCCCTGGCGTAGAAGGTGATCGAGATATCCAGCAACCTGTGTTAAAATTATGTAAGTCAGAACCACAAATTCCAGCAAAGCTTACTTCAACTAGAACTTGGTCAGGGTCAACATTTTCAGTGAATGGTATTTCTTCAACTCTAATATCATTTTTATTGTAAAGTCTTACAGCTTTCATTTTATTTTTTCATAGCTTCAATTCTTAAATTTGATACAGCATTTGCATGTGCATCAAATCCTTCATATTCAGCAAACTTTTTCGCAAATGGAGCTAACTTATTATAGCCAGTTTGATTGATTTTACCTATAGAAGTAGACTTTAGAAAGTCATGGACGCCAAGAGGTGATTTTGTTCTTGACCATGAACTTGTTGGTATCACATTGTTAGGTCCTAATGTAAAATTTGCTATGCTCATTGGAGCATATTCACCCAACATTATTTCACCTGCATTTTGGATCTTATTTATATATTTCTCTGGTTCACTAGAATGAACTTGTAAATGCTCTGGTGCGTATAAATTTATAAATTCTATAGCCTGATCTATATCTTTTACTATTATAACACCTCCCCTTGGGCCACATAAAACTTTTGTTGCATAGTCAATTCTTTCATTGTTCATTTTTTTTAAACAATTTGGTATAAAAGAAATCGCCTCATTAGCTACAGTCTCTGAGTCTGTTATTAAGTAAGCTGAACTATCAGGTCCATGCTCTGCCTCTATAAGCAAGTCTAGACAGGCCACTTTACCATTAGCAGTTTTGTCAGCTAAAACAATTGCCTCACTTGGTCCAGCAGGAGTGCCTGTATCAATGAAATTAGATAATTTATTTTTAGCAGCAGCAACCCATGGACTTCCGGGACCTACTATTTTCATACATTTGGGTATTGTTTCTGTTCCAAATGCTGCTGCAGCAATAGCCTGAGCTCCTCCAATTTTGTATACATCTTTTATGCCTGCAATGGATGCAGCAACTAAAGTTGCGCAATCTATTGAACCGTCAACTTCTGGAGGAGTAAATATAACTGGTTTTCTAACACCTGCAACTACAGCTGGTATAGAGGTCATCATTGCCACACTAGGAAAAGAGCCCTTTCCCCTAGGAACATATAAAGCTACTGTATCTATGGGTTCTATTTTCTCACCAGCATAAACACCGGGATGCATTTCAATCATCCATTCCTTTTTGGGCATCTGTTTTGTATGAAATTTTTTAACGTTACTGGAACAAAACTCTAGTGTGTTTTTCATTTCTGGATCAACTTGTTCATGTGCTAATGAAATTTCAGTATCAGTAACTTTAAAATCTTCTAAAGCCTTGTCAACTTTATCTAATGTCATAGAGTATTCTTTTAAAGCTTTATTTTTATTGGTTTTTACATTTTCAATTATATTTTCAACAACCTGATAGTATGCAGATAAATCACTTTCAGCTCTCCTACAAAGATTATTAACTTCATCCTTACTAAGATTTGAATACTCATAAATATTAATGTTATTCATTTACAATCCTTAACCTAAAATTAAATACTTGAGATAAACCCACCATCTACATAAAAAATTTGACCAGTAATATATGAAGAAGCATTACTTGCTAAAAATATTATTATTCCATCTAAATCTTCCATTTTTCCAAATCTTTTCATCGGAATTTTATTTAGCATTGATTTTTGCCAATTTTGGTCTTTATAAAAAACTTCTGTTAAATCAGTCCTAAAGTATCCAGGTGCTATAGCATTTACTCTGATTTTGTCAGACGCCCATTCTGCACTTAATGCCTGTGTCATACCCAAAATACCTGCTTTAGAGGAGGTGTATGCAACTGCAGTGGGAATTCCAATTGATGAACTTAAGGATCCAAGATTAATTATACTTCCATATTTTTTTTGAACTATTAATTGAGTTGCAAAACACTGACTAATAAAAAAAGCGCCTTTTAAATTAGTATCTAAAATTTTATCCCATAATTCCTCATCTACATCTTTGGAGGGTCTTACTTCTTCCGTTCCTGCATTATTTACAAGAATATCTGGGTATAAACTCAACTGTTCGAGTTTTGAATAAAGATTTTTAATGCCTTCAACATTTTTTACATCTAAAATAAAAAAATGACATTTTCTACCTAATGACACAATTTCTGATTTCACTTTTTCAAGTTCATTTATTGAACGAGAGGTCAGTATAATATCACAACCCGCATTGGCCAAAGCAAGTGATAAACTTTTTCCTATCCCTCTACCAGAACCAGTTATTAAAGCTAATTTGCCTTTTAAATTAAAAAGATTATTCATTTTACTTTGCTTTGTTTAGATTTCTGCTGGGCAGTCATTATTTTCAGAAGTTTCAATAATTTTTTTAGTATTATTTTCTATGTAAATGCATATTCTCTTTTCATTCTCTATATATGAAGTGGTCAGCTTTATATTTTTACTATTATTATTTTTAATAAAAACATTGGAATTTTCATCAATAAACCTGGCTCCTTCTTTATAAGTTTTCTGTTCTAATTTAGAACATGAGGTTAGTATGGGTGCACTCAGAAAAATTATAAGACTAGTCAAAAACAACCTATTTTGTTTATTATAAGTAAAATATTTCATTAATGAGCCTATTTAAATGAAAAATCATAAATCAGTTTCTTTGTTTTTATTGTTCCTATCAATTATTAACTTATACTCAATAGCATCTTTTTCTGAAGAATTTAAAGGCTTTAATAAACTTTTTTTAAAACTAAAAAAAATAAACGTAATTGAAGGAAACCCTGTTTCAAAATTTGACAAAATTAAATTAATAGGAATAACAAAAATTAAAAAAACATTAATTGTTCTAAATATTAACGGCAATACTTTTGAAATTATTCAAGATAAAGAAAAACATGGCTATAAACTATTAAAAGTTGAAGGTACTTCTGCTCATTTATTGAAGGACAATGAAAAATATGTAGTTGGCTTAGGTGATGTATATAAAAAAATCCCAGTCACAAACACAGTATTTACCACAAATTTATCCCCTAAAAACTCTATAAAAGCTATTTCAAGTCACCAAGAAACTATAAACAAAGAATTTAAAAATTTCATAAATGAAGCGCAAGATGAAGCTTCAAAGATAAACTTTACAAATTTTGAAAAAAAGATTGTTAGTGAAATTACCAAAGCTGCTGGTAGGACAAGTGCTGGTAGATTAGGCTTTAAAGTACCTCAAATGATTATTGGCCAATCAGTTAAACAGTTTGGCTTAAAGAAAGACGATGTTATTATGACTATTAACAATATTCCTGTTGGCAAAATTAATGATATATATAATATTTATAAAGATGAAGATATTAAGCAATTTGATATAGAAATACTTAGGAAAGAAAAATTAATGATGGTAGAATGGTATAGATGAAAAAGACAGTCAATTTCGATTTAATTAATATTTTCAAAATTTTACTTTTATCTTTTCTTTTGTGCGTTACTATTTACAAATCAAAAGCAGAAGTGGCCTTTAGTTTTGATGAGGTTAATTTAGTTTCTGCAATAAATATTCTCTCCCCAGAAATAGGGGAAACTATCATTATTGATGACAACATTAATGAGAACTTATCTTTAATTATTCAACACCCCGTCAACAAGAAAAAAATAATATCTGCTCTTCAAACAGCCCTCAATTCAAAAGGACTGGCACTAGTTGAACTCAGCAATGGAAATTTAATTATTACAAACAACTTAAACTTAGAAAAATCTGTCCCGGTCGCAAAAAAAGATAGAGTTGGAGTTCAGTTGTTCATCCTGCCCTTAAAAAATATTAAACCAGAGATAATGGTTCCATTTATTTCACAATATTTTCCTGAGAAAAACTTAATTAGCTCCTCTCCCAACAACAGAAGCATATCATTTATAGGAAATAAGGATGATTTCAAACGTTTTGAAAGTTTAATTAGAAAGTTTGATTTTAAGCCCAAAAAAATAATAGACAGAATAAAATTGAAACATACAGAAGCAAAAGAAATATCAAGCATTCTTCAATCTCTTCTAGAAAGTGGAAACTGGTTAGTTGGTCCTACAAACGATGTCAATATCACCTACACTGAAAAGTCCAACTCTATAATTATTTCTGCCCCAAAAAATTCATTAGATCAGATTAAATCATTAATATTTGACTTGGATGTAGCGGAGCCAAAAAAACAGGTCAAAGATATATTAACTAAAGATACCCAAGAAATTAAATCATCCGCCAAACAACCTGCACAAAAAGCCAAAAATAATTTTGGTTTTGAAGTATTATTTTTAAAGAATGCATCTGCTAATGAAATTGAAACAACCATAAATGAAGTTTTATTAAACTCAAACTTTAGTTTATCAGATGACAATTCTTCAGGTAAAATTTCAATTAAAGCTTATATGTCAGGAAACCAAATAATAATTTCTGGCTCGGAGCCTTATCGAACAGAACTTATTAAATTAATCAAAACTTTAGATGTTCCAATAAAGCAGGTTTATGTAGAAGCTATAGTTGCCGAAGTTTCAAATTCTGCAGCGCGTGAACTTGGACTTCAGTTCTCTGGAAGTTCAGGAAAAGCAGGGTTAACGATATTAAATAGCAATAGCCTAGGTGCAAATATAGGGAGCCAAGTTACTGGTTTTGTCTCTGATGGAATAGGTGTTACTTTGGGTCCAGCTGCAAAACAAATCTCTAATTTAGGGGCTTTAGTCAACATTATCGAGAATGATGGCAATTCAGAAATTTTAGCAACTCCAACCCTCTTGGCTATGAATAACAAGCAGGCAGAAATTTTGGTAGGGAGTAATATTCCAGTTATTACAGGAAAATATACCTCATCATCTGAAAGTTCCAGTGCCACACCATTTCAAACAATCAGCAGAGAAGATGTAGGTGTAATTTTAAAAGTTACACCAATTATTGGCGCAGATGGGATGATAACCATAGAAATTGTTCAAGAAGTTTCAGAATTAGACACTTCTTCGGCAATAGCTTCTGATATAGTCACTACTAAAAGAGCTATTAAAACTTCTGCTGTAGTAAAAACAGGAGAAACCTTGGCCGTAGGTGGTCTAATTAACGAATCTACTCAATTTTTGGGATCTAAAATACCTATTTTGGGAGATATACCTGGTCTAAAGGAATTATTTAACCAACGTAGAATGAGTGTTACTAAACGTAATCTTGTAATTTTTTTGAAACCAACAATTGTTAATGAAACATCTGTAAGCGAGTATACAGTTGAGAAATTTTTAAAACTTAAAGAACAATCTGAAATAGCAAGAAAAAATAATAGTTTTAAACTTAAATACCCACCTCTACCCTTTATAGAAAATTTACAATAAGTAGATACAATGATTTCTTTTCAGAAAGCATCAAAACTCGGAATAGCATCTGAAGATGTTAATCTTAAAGAAAATTCTGATAAACAAAAAAAATTTCTAGTTCGCAATGACTGCTCCCAAGAAACTATAGATGACATAAGAAGGCATTATGGAAATGTAGTATTTTCTGAACCATTAGATGCAGATGAATTTGATAGATCGATCCAAAAAATCTATAAAAATAAATCCATTATTGATGATGAAGAAATGATCAGTTTAGGAGATACTATCTCTCTAGAGGAGGCAACTCAAAGCCTTCTTTCTAAAACCTCTATTGAAAATAATAGTGACGACGCCCCAATTATTCAAATGCTTAATTCTATAATTGCTCAATCTTTAGCTAAAGGAGCATCCGATATCCATTTTGAACCTAATGAAGAAAGTTTTGATATTAAAATGAGGTTAGATGGAAATATAATCAATGTTTTATCGTTAAGATCTGAGATAGCGTCAAGGCTGATTTCCAGAATAAAAATTTTAGGACAAATTAATATTTCAGAAAGAAGGTTACCTCAGGATGGGAGAGTAACATTCAAATTGGGGAAACAAATAATAGATGTAAGAATTTCTACATTGCCAACTGGTTCTGGTGAAAGAGTAGTAATGAGAATTCTTGGCAAACAAAATCAACTCATAAAATTAGATAAACTTCAAATGCCTGAAATAATTTACAAGAATTTTAAATCTCAAGTAAGGAAACCTCACGGTCTAGTTCTTGTTACAGGGCCAACTGGTTCAGGTAAAACAACAACCTTATATTCAGCGATTGATAGTATTTCAAATTTAGGTTTGAATATCATGACCATTGAAGATCCAATAGAGATTAGTTTCCCAGGAATTTCTCAAACACAAGTTAATTTAAAGCTGGGATTAAATTTTGCAGAAGGTCTGAAAGCAATTTTAAGACAAGACCCTGATGTAATAATGGTTGGAGAAATAAGAGACCCTGAAACTGCTTCAGTAGCTTTAAGAGCGAGTATTACAGGCCACCTTGTTTTATCAACATTGCATACAAATACTACTTATGGTGCAATTAGTCGCCTAAGAGATCTTGGGGTTGATCCTTACATGATTAGCTCTTCATTAAACAGTGTCATTGCCCAAAGACTACTAAGAAAATACTGTCTAAATTGTCGAGATGAATCAATTAATTTAGGGGGAAATTCATCAGACCAATTGTTTAAATTAAAGGGCTGCGAGCAATGCGATTATAGCGGTTTACAAGGCCGCATCGCTATTTTTGACTATTTGAATATAAACTCAGAATTAAAAAATAAAATTTCTGATGGTGATTTATTATCCAAAGAAGATAATATTAATGAAAAATCAAACTTATCTACAGAAGCAAATTCCTTAGTTAAGAATAATGTCATACCTAAATTTGAAGCAGTTAGAATGACAATGAATGATAACGAATAATGAAAACATTTTTGTATTATGGAATTGATGTTGACGGAATTTCTATCAGTGGAAATCTTTTAGCAGTAGATAAAAAAGAGGCTGAAAACAAGCTTAATAAACGTGGGGTTATTGTTCATTCCATCCGACAAAAAAGCAGCTTTTTAAATATTTTTAGAAACAGTAAAAAAAGTTTTGAAGAAATCATCAATGACTTATCAAAGCTACTTTCTTCAGGGCTACCTATAACAGAATCATTAGAATTTTTAGCATCAAATAAAACTGGAAATCGCAATCAGGAAATAGTCATTAACATTTTGAATAATTTAAAAGACGGAGCAGAATTAAATAAAGCTATAGCTGGTCAATTCATAGACATATCAAGTTTTCACTTGGCACTAATTAAATCTGGAGAAAAATCTGGCAAATTAGAAGAAGCCTTTACATCAATTGCTAAAATGATTGATGAAGATAAAATAAAAAGATATGAAATTATTTCTTCTCTAAGTTATCCATCAATTTTATTAGTGGTGATGCTATCATTAATTTATTTTATTTTAGAGTTTGCATTACCAAGAATGATTAATACAATTGATTTGGGGAACAATTTACCTATTCCAACAAAAATTTTGATTATTTCCGGTAATACAATCCCAACAATAATAACTGTTATTTTTTATCTAACCTTCATCTTCTTATTGAGTATTGTTTTAAGAAATAGGTTTAAAAACCTATCTAAAATTATTGATAAAGTTTTCATTATAACACCTGTAATTAAAAATATAATAACTTTCATTTCGAGGAGGAGAATCTTGCAGGTATTCTCTCATGGATTGAATGGCGGTTTATCCATTTTAGATACGTCAACGATAGTTGCTTTGAGCATGCCAAATCAATTTTTGAAAGAAAGAATATTTTTAATGATTAAGTCCATTGAAGAAGGTGTCAGTTTCAGCAATGCAATAGAAAATATTCATATTTTATCACAAGCTGAAATAGCATCTATTAAAATTGGAGATGAAACAGATACATTACCAAAAAACTTTAATTTAATTTGCGATCAATTTGAAAAATCACTATCAATAACATTAAAAACAGTTATAAAAATTATAGAACCTTTAATAATTATTACTTTTGGATTAATGGTCTTGATATTAGCTCTAGGGATTATTTTACCGGTTATGAATTCAGCAAACATGGTAAATTATTAAATAATTAGATGAGACAGATAATAAAATCAAAAAACAAAAATAATTTAAATGGGTTTTCATTATTAGAGTTGCTTGTTGTACTTGCTATAATTGGAATTATTTTAAGCTTTGTCGTTCCAAATGTTATCAATCGTCCTGATGAAGCAAGAAATGCAAAACTATTAAATGATATTAAGGTTATAGAAGCTGCATTAGGGCTATACAAACTTGACTACGGAAATTACCCAAGCGAAAATGAGAACCTAATAATTTTAAGTGAAAAAAAATATATTTCCGGAGTGCCAGTAGATCCATGGAAAAATCCATACAAATATAGAAACCCTGGAAAATATGGTGATATTGACGTTTTTTCTTTAGGGGCTGACAATGAAGAAGGTGGAAAAGGTCAGGACTCAGATTTTGGTAATTGGACTTTAACGAGTGCAGAAAAATAACCTAAGCCTTGGATATTCATTAATAGAAATTATTGTTGTAATAAGCCTCATTTCTATTCTTGGCTATTTTATAACTCTATCTTTCAATGTATTAAACAATGAAAAACAATCATCTAAAGAAGATAAAATTACCTCTATGGATCAAGCAATAGCTTCAATTAAAAAAAGATCCTTAGCAAAAGGAAAAGTTTTAACATATTTAATTGAAGAAGAGCTGTTCCAGATAGATGCATTTAAAAACTGCAAAATTCTAGAAAATAAAAAAAGAAAAGTACATATTACTCCATCTGGTGAAACCTCTTCATTTCGATTTAATTGTATCATAGCTAATAAAAATTGGAATTTTTACATGAATGGTTCTGGTAAGGTTGTAGTTGATGATTAAAAATAAAACTCAGGGCTTTTCAATTATAGAAGTGGCTGTTTCAATAACTTTATTTACTATACTAGCTCCATCCATCTATCTTATGATTTCATATTTAATAGCGTCATCTAATTCGATTTCAACAAATTATCTGGATGAACTAATTTATCGTTCTTATTTGGAAAGACAGGTATTATCTATTAAAAAACCAATGGAATCAGAAAATCATGAAAACATTCAACTCTTTAATCGAAATCAAAAAGTCATAGTAAAAATCCAAAAATCTCCAAATAATAGGATTTATCTTATTTCTCTAAAACCGTTAAATAAAGAGTTTCCAAATTTAAAGGCTTACTTACGTGTCAAATAAAGTAAAAAATAAAAATGGTTTTTCTCTGATTGAACTTTTAGTAGTCATTGGTATCTCATCAATTATTCTAAGTTTTGTTTTTTATTTGTTCAATAATGTTAATTATTTAACCGGGTTCATTAGAATTAAAGACAAAAAATCAATAGAATTATCTTACACCATTAATCAATTACGTGATGATGTTCTTCATATTATACCAGGGAGAGTTTCTAACTCATCAGGATTTCAGTTAATTGATGGAGAAAAATTAATATTTCATCGTTTAAGTTGGAATATAATGGGAGATCGACAAACTAAAAAAATAACAAAAGTAACCTGGAAGATATCTGGTGATAAACTCTTTCGTCAAACTAATGAATTGGGGGAAAGTGATAACAAATTAGATAAAATGGTGTTTGAGACAAATAACTTAAATTTGAGTTTTTCAGTAATAACAAATGATAAAAATCAGCTAAACTTTTCTAGTGATGTTAATTTAAATTTACCAGAAGGAATAAATTTATTTGCGGGAGGAAAACAAATTCAGCTTTTTACATCTAGAGTTGCTCAACCATGAAACGGAAAGATTTAAAACAAGGTTTTGTTATTTCTATCGTTAGCATCATTACAACTTTAATTATCTTTACTTTAACAATAACAATTGTAAATCAAAAAGACAGAATAGACATCATTCAAAATTTTAAAGAAAAGGATAAAATAACGCAGCAATTCTTAGCTTCAGAATTGGTATTAATAGAAACACTCCAAAAACAAATAAATTTATTCGGTTCCCTTGAAAAGTTAAATAATGAAAAATTTACATTTATTACTCCAGAAGAAGCGAAAATATCTATTAATCTTAAAACATCTGATAATTGTTTTAATGTTAATTCTTTGCTTTATAAAACCTATTCAGGAGATTTAGATGTAAATCGTATTGAATATAATAGAGCCATCAATATTGTCACGCAATTAGGTTTCAATCCTCAAATTATTGAAAATTACATTGACTGGATAGACAAAAATCAAACAAATAAAAATGACCAAACCGAAGAAAAATTATATATATCATCTAATTTACCTTGGAGACCTAGAAATAATTTTATGGTTTCTAATGAGGAATTGTTAATGATACCCGGAATTAATAATATTCAAAAAGAGATACAAAAATATTTTTGTGTTAATTATCTAAGTCGAAAGTTTAACATAAGAATGTTAAATGAAATACAATTATCCTTGTTTTTACCTTTTCTAAGCCTTGATGAAAGTAAATTAATTTTACAAAACATCAAAAAGGATTTATGGAAAAACTCAAGACAAAATCAAAATTCTTCAGTCATAACAAAAAATTTAACTTTGGGTGACTTGAGGAATGAAATTGAACAAGTTACTGGAACAATGATGTCTACAAAAGATTATGAGTATTTAAATAACGTCGCCTTAGTTAGCCAATCCATTAATGCAGAAATAAAACTTCAAACTAAAGAAAAAAAACAATGGAATTCAATTGCAAAATTTGAAATTGGCTTAAATAATAAGGTTAAGCTTATATATAGATTTGGCCCCTCTCTAAATTAAAAGAAAAACCTTATGACTAGTAACATTAAAAATCTAATAAGAGTAAAAAAATACAAACCTTATTACGAATTATATCATGTTGAAAACAATAAGGTTTCTTCTTTTGTAAACTCATTTAATGAAATTTCAAAGCTACCTAAAACTTTATCAGAAATTAGAGTTGTTTTATCGTCAATTCTTTCTGTGGAAGGTTCAAGGGCAATGAATTTAACAAAAAAATTGTCTGCCTCACAAAAAAAACAATTTTTTTTCAGCCACAACATCATCTCCGATCAATCAGATTTAATATTTAGTTATCCAGCAATTAGTAATGATCAACTTAAACAGCTTTGGTTGGGTAAAAATGATTATGAAGAAAGAGTGTCCCCATTAATCGAAAGGTATGAAAATAAAATAGAATGTGTGATATCTGAAAAATCTAGTTTTGAAATAAATAATAATAAACATTTTAATTTTCAAGATGTTGATGATGATAACAAAATCAATAAAAAAGATGAACTTCTAGGGGTTTCATTAATTCACTTTCATAAAGAAAAAATCCCATCTTTATTTTCTATTGAAAAAGAGTATTTTTGGAGAGGTTTTTCTTTCATATTTGTGATTATTTTTGTTTTACATTTTTTTATTTTTTATTCGACTTTTAATCCATTACTTAATTTGAAAATGAATTATTTTTTTACTAATTTTGGAGTTTCAAAAATTGACAACCCACAAAATATCATCAGTCTAGAAAAATCTTTAACAACCCAAATTTCTTCTCCCGCACCCAACAAAATAAATAAAATTAACTCTTTTCTAGAAGATTTACCTGAAAGTGTAATAATTCATTTGACAAAATTTGATTATACAGGAGATCAATTAATTTTAACTTTTGAAAATCCTTTAGCAGAAGAAGTTCTCAA
>Ga0115011_10001410_pt1 | contig 17287 bp, 23 predicted proteins | sample TroAtlMetagenome_2_FD_88705 | JGI IMG/M metagenome (GOLD analysis project Ga0115011, IMG submission 88705) | Marine eukaryotic phytoplankton communities from Atlantic Ocean - Tropical Atlantic ANT8 Metagenome | ecosystem: Environmental > Aquatic > Marine > Oceanic | place: Tropical Atlantic...
CCAGAAACTGCAGATTCATTTTTACCTGCAATTTCAAGAACAAAATCATTGAACCACTCCACTCCAGAACAACAGTAATTGATTGTAATGTACGAAAAGACAAACAGAAGATCGCTGCTCAGTTCTTTGAGCGATGCCGTGATATACTTACCAGAGAAAGTATACGGTATGATGATGCGGTGGTCGCTGAGGTCGTCCAGAAATACTTCCCAGACTTCAGAAGAACGCTCAACGAACTTCAGCGGTATAGCTCCACGGGATCAATCGATACGGGGATCTTGGCAGTCCTCAACGAAGTCAGACTTGGAGAGTTGGTATCAGCGTTAAAGAACAAGGAATTCTCTGTTGTTCGTAAGTGGATTGTTACTAATTTGGACAATGATCCTAATGTTATACTAAGAACTGTATACGATAGCTTGTATGATTCTTTATTACCTGCTAGTATACCTCAAGCGGTATTGATAATTGCTAAATATCAATACCAATCAGCATTTGTTGCTGATCAAGAAATTAATTTATTAGCAGCGTTAACTGAAATTATGGTGGAGTGTCAATTCAAATGAAAAGTACTATTTACCCTGGTTATTATATAACCGATGATGGTATTGCTTACAGGGAACCTGTAAAGCATGAAAGAAGGTCAATCGAACCGAACGGTTTGGTAAGAGTATCAACTCATTTGAGAGGACACCCAAATTATCCAGAGCATAGATACGAATCGATTAATGTATCTCTTCGTACTGATGATATGGAATATATTAGAGATGACACTGGTAGAGTTAAGCAGAAAAAAGCTTACATCCATCATCTCGTTGCTCACGCATATCTACCTCCGAGGGAACCAGGTCAGGAGATAGATCATAAAGATCGCAACAAGACGAATAATAAATCTAGCAATCTTCGCTATCTAACTCATCATGAGAATGTTTCTCCATGTGCGAGAAAGTCATATACAATAACAGATAATGTTACTGGACAGAAATGGTCTGGTGATAATCTGAGAGAATGGGTTAAGGAGAACTATGATCTTATCGAAGCACGTCAACGTGTTCAAGGTATGAGTGTAAAGAATATGGCTAAAGCTTTTTACTGGAGTAGAACTTCTGGCAAGCCACATTTGAATTTTAAAGTTGAATGGTAATGACTAAATTGAGAAAGAAACAACGCCATCAGGTTAAATCTAGATGGTACTACATCTTCTGGGGTGCTGCAACTGTATCAGTATTTGTTGGACAGTTGTATGTTGGTACAGGATATCGTAAGATGTCAGAAAGTTTTCACAGACTTCTTGATACTATAGAAATCGCACCTCATTCCCCTTACATGCCCGTTATCAAATGAAAACTATTCTAGCACTTTTAATGCTTACTTCTCCTGTGATGGCAGGTGAGTATCAGCGTGGGTATTCTCACGAAAAATCATGCTTCAGATCTGAGTATAGAGAGGAGTATGTACCAGGTACAGAACAAGATCCTGGTTATGTAAGATCTTGGAAAGAAACTATTGAGTTTCCATGTGACAATAAACAATCAACAATTATCAGAGAGAGAAGAGTTGTTGAGGAATACAGGGAAGTTGATGATAACGACTGCACTGACGGTAAGATTGCAGGTGGATTGATAGGTGGAGGAGTAGGTGCTGCTTTATCTCAAGGAGATGGTAGATGGTGGGCAATTCCACTTGGTATAGTTGGTGGTGCTACTGTTGGATGTGAACTTAATGGAGGGTAGATGGCTGTTTTAAAAACTCCACTTCGTTATCCTGGTGGTAAATCCAGAGCTATATCAAAATTAACACAGTGGTTGCCTTCTAGGGAAATTACTGAATACCGTGAACCATTTTTGGGTGGCGGTAGTATGGCTCTTGAGATGACTAAGCGTTTACCTGGTGTACCTATCTGGGTGAATGATCTTTATGAACCTTTAGTGAATTTCTGGATACAGTTAAGAGATCATGGTGGGGGACTTCAGAAAGTTTTAGTTGAACTAAAGAAGGAACATCCTGATCCTCCTACTGCTAGGAAATTATTTGAACAATCTAAGGAGTATTTACATGACCCAGAAAAATCTGACTTTGATAAAGCCTGCGCTTTTTATGTCGTTAATAAGTGTTCCTTTAGTGGTCTTACTGAATCATCATCGTTTTCAGCACAAGCATCAGACAGTAACTTTTCCATGCGAGGGATCGAAAAGCTTGGAGAATATTCCAAACTCATTAAAGGATGGAAGATCACAAATGAATCGTATGAATCCCTTGTCTCAGATGAAACCTTAACTTTCATATATGCTGATCCACCTTATGACATAAAGGATGCACTCTATGGTAACAAGGGTGGTATGCATAGAGGATTTGATCATGAAAGGTTTGCGGATGTCATGGACAAGTGCTTATGCAATGTTATGATATCATATAATAATCACCCTGATATCGTTATGCGATATCTTGAATGGTGTCAGTATGATTATGCTCATACATATACCATGAGGTCCACAGGTGATTACATGAAGGACCAAACAAAACGTCGTGAATTGATTATTACTAATTATGGGAAGTTTGGGGGTTCGTGTACTGCAAAGCGGGTACTGTCAACTGTATCACACTCGTAAGGGTGGGTTGTCTACCTTCTGTCCAGGAGCACAACAAGCAATTATTAACGGTGGAGAAGTACATGTTACCATGAAGAGTGGTAGCGTACATATTTACCGAATAAACCAGTCTGAGACTGGTGTAGTGGGTCCTGTGAGGACATTTACATGACCTATGAACTTAAAGACTGGCTTAACTCTGTCAATTACACCAAAGAAAATCTTATTGCTGATGAACCTTCAGCGATATCTTCTTATCCTCCTTATATCATCAATAGATGTTTGTCTGGGAATATTGATAGCATATTATTTTCTAATGAGATGAATTTGAATGCACATCTTGATAAAGATATGCAGTATTCCTTCTTGCTAAATACATTGAGGAAACGAAAGCGTTTCTCTCCTTGGTTGAAGAAAGAACAGATTGAAGATCTGGATCTGGTCAAAAAACACTATGGTTATAGTAACGAAAAAGCGAAGGTCGCATTAACTCTTCTTACCAAATCTCAAATTGAATCATTACGCCAAAAACATGACATGGGAGGAAAAAGATGAGTGCGATCGAAGAGGTCAGTTGGACCGCTGATCAAATGGTTGAAGTGGGTCTTAAGGAACCCGATGACTTCTTAAAGGTAAGAGAAACATTAACACGTATTGGTGTCGCTTCTAGGAAAGAGAAGAAGCTTTATCAATCTTGTCACATACTACACAAACAAGGAAGATATTACATTGTACATTTTAAAGAGTTGTTTGCTTTGGATGGTAAGAAAGCAAACTTAAGTCTGAATGATGTGCAACGTAGGAATCGTATAGTACAATTACTTAGTGATTGGGGTCTAGTTGATATATCATCCAAAGAAACTATTGCAGATGTAGCACCTCTAAGTCAAATTAAAGTTCTCGCTTATAAAGAGAAGGGTGATTGGACATTAGAGAGCAAATATAACATAGGTAAGAAGAAGGAGGATTAACCGAACTTATATTTTCGGTTAATACCATAACCTTTTTTGATAGTTTATGCTTAAATAGTAGTGTATGCCGCAAGGGTACACACAATAAACACTCGCTTATTTAAGGAGAACTATCATGACTAACTTAGCAAGATTTCATGCTGCCAACCTTCCAGATTTAATGGATAGGATTACTCGCAATAGCATCGGAATGGATGAATATCTCAATAGATTTTGGGACGGGGTAGATACCACTTCAAACTATCCACCATATAACATAATTGAGATAAACAATGTCGAATCGAGGTTGGAGGTTGCCTTGGCAGGCTTCAAGAAAGATGAGCTCAAAGTCTTCACGGAGTTTGGAAAACTACATGTGGAAGGCAGCAAAAAAGAACAGGAAAATGATGGAACGTTTGTCCATAAAGGAGTGGCCAGCAGGTCGTTCTCTAGGGTCTGGACAATCTCAGATGATACCGAGATCAGAAGTGTCGGATTCGATGACGGATTACTGGTGGTAACACTAGGTAAGATAGTTCCAGAACATCATACTAGAAAAGATTATATCTAGTATATACAGGGGGGGATTGACAAAGTTCAGTCCCCCTATTATAATGTTTAGTATTAAACCTTTAAGTCATGGCAAAAAAGAAGGATCCAATAAATGTAACTCCACCTGAAACTCAAGGACCGATTGTCAACACAGATCGTGTGAAGATTGTTATCATGTTCAGTGGAGATCAAGTTATTGCTGACGTACAGGAAGCTGTAGATAAAGATAGTGGTGCACGTCAAGCATATATTTTAAACTTCCCTTACAGGGTTGAGTATGATCAACCAAAATTAGATGGAACTGGTGTTGTTTCAGATCCAGAAGTAAGGGTTAATTATTCTCCATGGTGTCCACTAACACCTGAGACTAGAATTCCTATTAATCATAATATGGTTGTTTCTATTGTTGAACCTGTACCTAGTTTGCGTGATACATACATTACTAATGTTCGCAAAATGGGTGGCAACGTAGAATGAGCGTAAAACTTTTGTTATTAAAATCTGGTGAGGAGGTAATAACTCAGGCTAAAGAGATCTTAGATCCTGATACCAAAGAACCAATTGGATTTCATTTACATAAACCCTTTAGATTAGATATTGTATCTGATGATGGTGGTATTGTATTCAATAGGGAGAAAGGTTATCAGGTTGCTTGGTTTCCTTGGGCACCTTTGAGTAAGGATAGAGATTTCTATCTACCAGGTCATCATGTTTTAACAGCATATGATCCATTAGATACGATTGCTGATCAATATATACAAGCAATCAAAGAAGAAAATTACGAACAGAACTTTAAGCAGCATGAAGACATGATTGCAGGAGTTACTGAGAGTGATTTAGACATGGAAAAATTATTTGCTGACGCAGAAAAAGTATTGGAGGATGAAGATGGAAACGATGGTAGTGATACTGAAGTCAGGGATACACCTGATCAGTCAAGTGGAACAACTGGAGGAGGAACCGAACTGCCACCTACAGGATCCGTACCTAATCAAGGATGATGGTACACTGGAGCCATGGCCCAGATATACAACTGACACAGACGTGTTGCTTTATTCAGAAACTCTTGCTACAATAGTAGAACCAACAAACGAAATCAAAAAAAAGTACGAGATCGTTACTAAATGAGTTTCTACACAAATGTTCAAATGGTTGGGGACAACTTACTTTATCTTGGGTACGAAAATGGTGAACGTATTCAGAGGAAGTTTAAGTTTTCTCCAACTCTTTTTGTCGTCACGGACAAGAAGACTAACTGGAAGACCCTTGACGGTAGGTATGCTAAGCCTGTTCAGTTTAATTCAATTAGAGAGGCGAGGGACTTTAGGGAGAAGTATCGTGACATAGAAAATTTTGAGGTTCATGGGTATGACAGGTATCTCTATCAATTCATATCGAAAGAGTTCCCGAAGGAAGTTGATTACGACCTTAAAAGTCTTAAGGTTACATCTCTTGATATTGAGGTGGCATGTGAAAATGGCTTCCCTAACGTGCAGGAATGCTCGCAATCTCTTCTCAGTATTACAGTCCAAGACTATTTCAGCCGTAAGATCAAGGTATGGGGTACCAAACCGTATCAAAACACTCGCGATGATGTTGAATATATCTTATGTGACAGCGAGGAACATTTGCTCCGTGGGTTTCTTCACTATTGGACTACTAATTTCCCAGATATTCTTACGGGGTGGAATGTAGAACTGTATGACGTACCATACATCTGTGGACGTATGGAACGGTTGTTTGGTGAACGTGAGATGAAGCAGATATCTCCATGGGGTATCGTTCATCGTGAGGATTTGGAGATCAAAGGTCGTCAACAGATAATATATAATATTTTTGGTATCAATGTCGTTGATTATCTTGACTTATATAAGAAATTCACTTATACTAATCAAGAATCCTATCGCTTAGACCACATAGCATTTGTGGAACTAGGTCAGAAGAAGTTAGATCACAGTGAGTTTGAGAATTTTAAGGAGTTCTATACTCGTGACTGGCAGAAGTTCATTGACTACAATATCAAGGACGTGGAACTTGTTTCCAGACTTGAGGATAAGATGAAACTTATCGAACTTGCTATTGCTCTAGCATATGATGCTAAGGTTAATATCAGGGATGTATATTATCAGGTGAGGATGTGGGACACCCTCATATATAATTTTCTTAAGGAGAAAAATATTGTTGTTCCACCAGCAAAACGATCAGACAAGTCAGACAAATACGCAGGAGCTTATGTCAAGGAACCGAAACCAGGACGCTATAATTGGGTTGTCTCTTTTGACCTCAATAGCCTGTATCCTCATCTTATTATGCAATACAATATCAGTCCAGAGACCCTCAGGGAGACTAGACATCCCAGTGCGAGCGTTGAACGGATTTTAAACCAAGAGATTGATATTAGTGGTGATTATGCAGTATGCGCTAACGGTGCTCAGTACCGTAAAGACATACATGGGTTCCTACCAGAAATGATGCAGAAGATTTACGATGAGCGCACGATATCTAAGAAGAAAATGCTCGCTGCCAAGCGGTTGTATGAAAATGAGCCGAGTGCCAAATTACAAAGAGATATTAGTAAATTCAATAACATCCAAATGGCTCGAAAGATCCAACTCAACTCGGCTTATGGTGCCATTGGAAATCAATACTTTAGATATTATAACTTGGCTAACGCTGAGGCAATTACTCTTAGTGGGCAGGTATCAATACGGTGGATTGCGAATAAAATGAATGAGTACCTGAACAAGGTACTTAAAACTAAGGAGGTTGACTATGTTATTGCTGCAGATACTGATAGCATATATCTTAATCTCGGTCCTTTGGTCGAGACTGTATACGAAGGCAGAGAGAAAACTGATGAAAGCGTTACTACGTTCCTTAACAAGGTCTGTGAAGTGGAACTTGAGCCTTATATTGAAAGTTCTTACGAAACGTTGGCCTCGTACGTAAATGCTTATGAGCAGAAGATGATCATGAAGCGAGAGAATATTGCTTCTAGTGGTATTTGGACTGCTAAGAAGAGGTATATTCTTAACGTATGGGATAGTGAGGGTGTTAGGTATAATGAACCCAAACTAAAGATGATGGGTATAGAGGCAGTCAAGTCTTCTACTCCCATGCCATGTCGTGATGCTATTAAAAATGCACTCAAGATTATGATGAGTGGTAGTGAAGAGGATCTCATAAGTTTTATAGATAACTTCAAGGATGAATTTGATTTGTTACCTCCTGAAGACATTGCATTTCCAAGGTCGGTCAATGGACTACGCAAATTTAAAGCGTCAGGAACCGTGTATTCAAAGGGAACCCCTTTACATGTTCGTGGAACTCTGCTTTATAATTTTTATGTCGCAAAGAACAAACTTGAATACAAGTACCCACTCGTTCAAGAGGGAGAAAAGATAAAGTATCTGTACTTGAGGCGACCAAACAAACTAGGCAACGAGAATGTTCTTTCATTCCTCAATACTTTTCCAAAAGAATTAGGACTGGCAGGACAGATAGATCGTGATGCCCAATTTAAAAAAGCTTTCCTTGACCCTTTACGAATTATCACAAATGTGATAGGATGGGAGACAGAGAGAGTTGCTAACCTTGAATTTTTATTTGCATGACATCATCATTTTTAAAAGATATCGTAAAGACGATTGATAATGAATACGCTGGTTTACTTTCTGAGGGTGGTGTCGGAGACATTGAATCTTTTGTTGACACTGGTTCTTTTATTTTCAATGCTCTCGTTAGTGGTTCAATTAACGGAGGTGTACCAAGTAATAAAATCACTGCATTAGCAGGTGAGAGTGGTACTGGTAAGACTTTTTTCTGTCTGGGTATTGTTCAGAATTACTTGGCAGAAAATCCAGATGCAGGTGTAGTTTACTTTGAAAGTGAAGCTGCTATCAGCAAACAGATGATAGATGAACGTGGCATAGATGGCACACGTATGATCTTAGTACCAGTAACTACTGTACAAGAGTTTCGTACTCAAGCATTACAGATCTTAGACAAATACTTAAGTCAAGATAAAGAAAAGCGCAAACCAATGATGTTTGTGCTAGACTCATTGGGGATGCTTTCCACATCTAAAGAACTAGCAGATAGTGCCGAGGGTAAAGACACTCGTGACATGACTAGAGCACAAGTTGTGAAAGCAATATTCCGTATTCTTACCCTTAAATTGGGTAAGGCAAATGTTCCTTTAATTGTAACCAATCATACCTATGATGTTGTTGGCGCGTATGTACCTACTAAAGAGATGGGTGGGGGTAGTGGTCTTAAGTATGCTGCTTCTACAATCATATACCTCTCGAAAAAGAAAGAGAAAGACGGTAAAGATGTCATCGGAAATATTATCAAAGCTAAGGCAGCAAAGTCTCGTTTGACAACCGAGAATGCACAAGTTGAAACAAGGTTATACTATGATGCTAGAGGTCTCGACAAGTACTATGGACTATTGGAATTGGGTGAGAAGTACGGAGTTTTCACTCGTAAAGGCAACCGCATTGTTGTCGGCGATAGCTCCGTTTATCCTTCTGCTATTCTTAAAGATCCCGAAAAATACTTCACGGAAGAAGTGATGGAGAAACTTGACTGGGCAGCAGGACAAGAATTTAGATATGGATCTGAAAAATAATGAGAGACGATCTATTTTCTATCCCTGTCCGTAAGTATCACATTGAAGAGAACGATCAGTTCGTTGATTATATCGATGAAATGTATAATTCTCAGAAGTTTGAGGTACCATCACCATATATTTCTGGAGTTGACCAGTTGCCACAGTGGGCAACAATGGGGTATATTGATATACTAGAGGGATTTTTAAATGATCTTGGTATACAAGATACTCATGTTGCTATTATTACTAGCATAACTTTAAAAGTTCTTGAGAAAGGAGAGAGTGTTGATCGAACTCATACTCTACCTAGTCATTACACACTAACTCATTATGTTAGTGAGACTAGACAGTCTGATACTTTCTATCATCCAGCAAAGAGTTTTGTTGAATGGTTAAATCCAGGTATTGATGAATGGAAAGAAGCAGCTGGCATGTATATAAATCAAGGTGATGTATTAATACATCCATCTTTTGTTGAACATAGTTCTCCTGTTGTTGATCGCAAGAGGATGACTATAACTCTTACAGTATGTTTGGAACGCAGAAATGAACAAGGTAGAGAACTTAGTACTGAAGAACCTACTCCTCAGTGAGAAGTATGTTCGTAAAGCTCTGCCATTTATAAAGGCAGAGTATTTTACAGACGTACTTGAGAAGAAACTTTTTAGTGTAATATCTAAATACTTTGCTGACTACAGTGCCCTTCCTACTAAGGAAGCACTGGACATTGAAGTTGGACAATTAGATACAATTTCAGATGATCAGCATAAGCAATTGCTTAAGGTCATTGCAGATATTGATGATGAACAATCTGAGTTTGATTGGATTGTAGATACTACTGAGAAGTGGTGTAAGGAACGTGCTATCTACCTTGCACTCATGGAGAGTATCAAGATTGCAGAAGGTAATGATGACACTCAAACAACTGGTGCCATACCTACCATTCTTTCTGATGCCTTAGCAGTCTCCTTCGATAATCATATCGGACATGATTACTTACAAGACTACGAAGATAGATACGATTTCTACCACCAACGTGAGGAGAAGATACCTTTTGATTTGGAATTCTTCAACCGTATTACAAAGGGTGGAATTCCTAACAAAACTCTCAACGTTGCTCTTGCAGGTACTGGTGTGGGTAAGTCTCTCTTTATGTGTCACTGTGCCTCTAGTAATCTTCTCTTGGGGAAGAATGTTTTGTACATTACGATGGAGATGGCTGAAGAAAAAATTGCTGAAAGGATAGATGCTAATCTTTTAAATTGTGATATACAAAACATCACTGAGTTACCTAAGATCATGTTTGAAAATAAGGTAACTAATATTTCTAAGAAAACACAAGGCAAATTGGTTATTAAAGAATATCCTACTGCGTCAGCAAGTGTAGGACATTTCAGAGCATTACTAAATGATCTTGCTTTGAAGAAAAACTTTACTCCAGATATAATATACATTGATTACTTGAACATTTGTGCTTCAAGTAGATACTCTAAATTAGGAAATGTCAACTCTTACTCATACATTAAAGCGATTGCTGAAGAACTTCGAGGACTTGCCGTGGAAGCGAATGTACCAATCGTTAGTGCAACACAGACGACTCGTAGCGGCTTCGCTTCTTCTGATGTTGATCTCACCGATACCAGTGAATCCTTTGGTCTACCCGCTACTGCTGATCTTATGTTTGCCCTCATCTCGACAGAAGAACTCGAAGGATTAAATCAAATTATGGTTAAACAATTAAAGAATCGTTACAATGATCCCACATTAAACAAGAGATTTGTAGTGGGTATTGACAGATCGAAGATGAGGCTGTATGATGTAGAACAGTCGGCTCAAAATCTATCTGATTCTAATCAGGATATTGAGGTCGAAACTGTTAAGGAAGATCTTTCCAAAAAGTTTGCTGCTTTAAAAGTATAAATTAACATGACTGTAGATTTTAAAAATTACGAGAAGTTTGTAGATGCTGTCACATCCGATAGTTCTAAAGATTTTGTCTATCTTGCTGACCGTTTGGTTGAACTTGACCGAAAGGGTGCCAATATTGAACGTCTTACCACTGCTGGCGTTGGGCTTGCTGCTGAGTCTGGTGAGTTTCTGGAAATCGTTAAGAAGATGGTCTTCCAAGGTAAACCTTGGGACGACGCAAACAGAGAGCATCTTATTATTGAGTTGGGTGACGTTATGTGGTATGTGGCACAAGCTTGTATGGCTTTGGACATATCTTTTGATGAGGTAATTGAGAGAAACGTGAAGAAGTTGGAGAAAAGATATCCAGGCGGTAAGTTTGATATACACTACTCCGAAGTTCGTGCAGAAGACGACCTCTAAATTTCATCAGGCATTCCCTCTGATAGTATATGAAAAGGAACTACCTGGTTTCTTGTCTTTACTTTACAAAGGTTTCGACGATGCAAAGTTCGACAACACAACAGGTAGAATTACAGGGGAATTAAATGGTAAGGTTCTAGTCCATCAAGACATAAGACTAGAACCATTTTTTAAAGCCTTGAAGAAGTCTGTTAGAGAATACCTAGAACATTTTTCAATAGATAAGTCCACATACGAGATTAACTTTGTCAAAACTTGGTTCACTATATGTGACCCTGGCCAGCATTTTCCTGCTCATTATCATTCTTGCTCACATATATCATACGTTTATTATATACAGACACCTGGTGATCCTTTAATTCTACATAAAAAGAATCCTAATGAATGGTTTGGAGATGCATTTAAACTTATTAAGGAGAACGGATACTGCAATGGTGATGGGTATGTTATCACACCTAAGGCAGAACATCTTGTTATATTTCCTGGTTCTCTGGAACATTATACTAGTCCTGAAGATAGACAACATCAAAGAATTAGTCTCGCTGGTGATATTGTTTTAACTCTGAAGCATAGAACAGATACTGAGACTGGATTACTACCTCCAAGATACTGGAAACAATTCTAAATACCTATAGTATTGAAGAATGACATGTCATTTCAGCCATTACCAGGTGGAATAAATGGAACATTATCTAAGTTTAAGAATGATAATGTTAGGGCAGAGCTGTCTAGACTTCTAGACCATGGAAAAGAATGGTACTATCAAGCTGATCCTCCCCAAAGAAATGCTAAAGGTAAATGGGTTCAGAATGGTTACTGGAATAAAAGAGCTTGGGGTGAGACAGGTAGTTATACTAGACCTCCAATAATTTTTAAGACAACTGCTAATTCTGTTAGAGCTGTAATAAAAACTTTCAAAGGTAGTATCTATGTTAAGAGAGTAAAGACTACTGGTGATAAAAGAATAGATGAGACTAGTACTAAACCACATATTCTTTTACAATTAGGTGCAAGATCAATTAAGGTAGCAACTACTGGTAAGACTGGTAGTGAGGTTAAAATTTCATCTTCTACCATGACAACTATGCAGGAGTTAGGATCTGCATGGGTGTTTTATAAAGCAGGTCAAAGAAATTCTCCATGGAATAGTTGGTTGGCTATGAAGGATGATAATGATGTTTATGATGGGCTTAAAAAGATATGGCATAAGTTAGGTAAGGCAGATATTGATGACTATGATGATTTCACAGAGAATTTTTACAAACAACAGAAGTCTTTACTAGCAAAACTTGCTAGTGGTCCTAGTTGTTGTTTATGGGATGAGTATAGCCAAGGTACTAACGTATCAGGTATGCCTTTGTTTACTGGTACTACATTCATGCAGGAAATTACTAAAGCATCAGCTGATGTTGGAGTACCGAAGAAGGATAACTGGAACCCTGCTGATATTTGGTTAGTGAAGAACCCAGATACTCAGTTGAAATTGATAGATGCTATTACTAAAGCAAAGTTACCTAAAGATAAAAAATTAATGGCTCTCAATAAGGAAATGAGAGAGATGTTTATGAGGGGTGATGTCTTTGGTATATCTCTTAAGAAAGTTGCTGAGAATAAATCAGCTACTACTGTGTATATGAATCATAAGGATGAGTTCTTCACAACCAGTTGGGATGGTAGAGGAAAGGGTGGTACTGATAATCTTTTAATGGAGTTTAAAGAAGCTGTATGTAAATTTGAAACAAAAACAGCTAAGGAAGGTGGTATAACTTTTAAATCTCAGGACGCTAGGTTCCGTGTTTGGGATGATGGTAATACATATGACTTTCAGATTAAAGCAAATGATAGTACTAAGTTTGATGGATTGAAATACGAACCTACTTCTAAGGGTGCTAGTGCTGCTAGACTTGGTAAAGCTACTGTTGAATGGGTGCTAGATTTACAAAGAGATAATGGAGTAGGTGGATACTTTAGTAAAACTAATGGAGATTATCCTAAGAATGTTGATGAGTTTGTGGCAAATAAATTTGCTAAAGATCATTGTTCATGTACTTGGAAAGAGATGATAAGAACTATCATTGCAGGTGGTACAGGAACAACTAATAAGAAATTAGAACATGCTATTACACATGTACCTGGTAAGACATTAGAAGAAGTTGCTTGTGATAATTTTGAATTGGTATTTGACACAGAACCTCATGTTGCTAATGCTAAATGTCAAGAGGTTGCATGGTTATATGCTTTCTATAAGATGGATTCAGATAAGTGGAATAAATTCTGTACTGAGATGTGTTGGTTGGCTATGAAAGCTGGACGTAGATATGGACCATTTGCTAAAATATACTAATGAGTAAGAACACACACTTAGAACACTTAGAAGATAGTATTCTCCTTGATGGTAAGGAGGGTGCTGCTGATGCCTTTATGTTTCTGGATGAATTGGCTAGAGTTTTTACTGGTGTTCAGAAGAATGGTTTAAAGGTTACTACTAAATGGGATGGTGCTCCTGCTGTATTTTGTGGTGAGTATCCAGGATCAGATACTTTTTTCGTAGGATCAAAGTCTATCTTTAATAAAGATGCGAAGGTTAATTTTGGTATGGAGGATGTTGAAAGACATCATGGACATTCACCAGGTCTTGCTTCTAAGTTAAAGGATTGTTTAAAGTATCTTCCTTCAATAGGTATCAAAGGTGTTGCGCAGGGTGATCTTTTATTTACTAAAGAGGATAAACAAATCAAAAAAATTCATGGGCAGGATTGTTTGATATTTCAACCCAATACTATTACATATTGTATTCCAAAAGAAGATGAATTATATGAGAAGGCTTTAAAAGCAAAGTTGGGTGTAGTATTTCACACTCAATATGTTGGACAAACTATTGAGGGGTTGAATGCTAAGTTTGGATATGATGTTAATACATTAAAGGATAGTGATGATGTATTAGTTCTTAGTGCTGCTACTGGTCAGTTGGGTAAGGATAATTTGTTGACTGGAGATGAGAAAAAGAAACTAGTAACAATAAGATCACAGAGCTCTAAGATGGTAACTGATGTTCTAGACACTCTTGCAGAACATAATTCAGGTAAAGATCAGTTAATTGTTGGAGTTAGATTGAAGATATTTTTCAACAAGTATATTAGAGAGGGTAAGAGGATGGGCACTTCTTCTAAAGTTCTTGAGGAGTTTACTACTTATTTTGAAACAGAAGTACGGAAAGCTGCTGACAAATTAAAGACACCTAAAGGTAAGGCTGCCAAGTTGACTAAGTTATATGATGGATTAGATTTCATAAAGGATCATAAATCAGATCTAATTAAAACTATTGATCTCTATAAGAACTTACAGATTGCTAAAGATATGTTTGTGCGTAAACTTGAGAAGGGTGAGAGGTTTGGTACATTTCTCCGCACTGAAAATGGATTTGATATCACAGCACCTGAGGGTTATGTTGCTATCGTGGAAGGTGATAGGGCTGTTAAGTTAGTTGATCGTCTATCCTTTAGTACTGCTAACTTCAATGTAGAAAAGAACTGGGTGGAAGGAGATAAGAAATGAGCAACAGAACTGAAACATGCTACTTCACATTTGGTAGATTTAATCCACCAACTATAGGACATTACAAACTTTTAGAGAGACTTGTTTCTGAGAGTGGTGCTGATGATGTGATGATATTCCCAACTAAAACTGTGGATAAGACTAAGAACCCTTTGAGATTTAGAAGTAAAGTTAACTGGATGAAGAGATCTTATCCTGAAATGAAAGACTACATTGTTGGTGATGAAGAATGCTGTAGAACTATTATTACAACTTGCCAGCACATGATGATGTTAGATTATAAACGTATAGTAATGGTAGTTGGTCAGGATAGAGTAACTGAGTTTGATACTTTATTACAGAAGCGGAATAGAACAGATGATTTTGCATTTGATAAGATTGAAGTAGTGTCTGCTGGTCTTAGAGATCCAGATAAGGAAGGTGCAGAAGGTATGTCTGCAAGTAAGATGAGGGACGCGGCAAAAGCAGGAGATTCTAGCGGATTTAGAGAGGGAACATCCCGTAATATGAAACCTTCCATGAAAATAAGGATGATGAAAGAGGTTAGGAAGGGATTAGGCTTATAAATAAGTTTGATATGTACACATATATTAATGAAATCTTTCTCTGACTTTGCTAAAAAGACTCAGGTTGCGGAAGCAAAAATCACTCGTGATAAGTTCTATAAGAACGAAGTATATAAAAAAGGTGAGTGGGTTTTAACTGAGAACGGACAGGTAGGAAAGATCTTACGTCGTGGACCTAACTATGTACTATGTCTAACTGCTGAAGATACAACCTTCCGCACTTGGATTACTGACATACAGGAAGTTTTCGAGATTGGAACTGATGCGTATCGAGAGTATGTAATGTCGCTTACTCCTGGCCAAAAGGTACAGAAACCTGCTGGTACAGTTGCAGTTAAGCAAACAATCCCTACAGACCCCATAAAAGATAAGATGGATCACCACGAAGAAAAGACTTTAGCACAGTATGCTGCTGAAGCAATAACAAAGAACGCTAAGTTTGAAGGACCAGTCGTACAGAACGATGTCCAGAAGGAATGGAGGTTTGATTACTCCGCTAAGATGGCTAACACAGACATCAAAGGCAAGGGAGCCGATGGTGTAGGTGGTGGTGATGCACCAGGTATGAAACTTGCTGAACCAAAGGGTGAAGAAGGAAAGCCAGAAGTAAAGAAAGTAAAGCATTCATGTGTAACTAAGGTTGAACATCCTGAGTGGGGTGAGGGAAATTGTTTAACTGAGATGCACACACTTGATGAGGAAGGAAACGTATCTCATTATGATATAATGTTTGAGCATGGAATAGAGAAGAATGTTCCTTCCGATTCATTCAAGGTTACTAGAGAAGCAGTGCATGAGCATGTAGTTAACCAAGAGGTTAAGTCTCGTAGGCAAATTGATTTAGAACCACCTGCAGGTCCACATGGTGTTAACTATTTGGAACCAGAAGTAAAGACGGAAGAAACTAAACCAGTCAAAGAGAAAAGATCTTTCTCTAGCTTCAGGAGTATTGCCGAAAAAAAGTAAAAGGTCCTATTGAGATCATGCCTCAATTGGATGATCCCGATGGGATGAAACCTTCAGAACAGAAAATGAAGAAGGCTCCTAAACAGAAGTTAAAGGAAGCTTGTAATTTTACAGATAAGGGTGTAGAATGTCCTGTACATGGTACGAAGAGATGTCCAGAGGTTAGATGACGTATCCAGCTCAATCACCTGTTCCGCATGATGATTGGTTCCCACCTAATCCTTTAGATAGTATGCCAATTGCTACTGATAAAGGTGGGTTTGATTGGGAGGACACTGCTCCTTGTGAGTATGAACCTCCTGAAGAAGAGATTACAATACATGAGAAGATGTATCGTATGGCAACAAAAAATTCTACATTAATGGATGGTGCAAGTGAGAAAAATATGGCAGGAGGAAGTTCTTCAGGATCTAACCTCGTATAATAATTTAAAGAATAGATATAAAGAAATTGTTCCAGAGATCATAAGATTTGTGGAAGTTAATCAACCTATCTTAAATGAGTGGGTCTTAGATAAGTGGGTTGAGGATAGAAACTTAGGAAGAGTACAACTATGGGATGGTTCATGGAAGGTTATACCCATGCCACTTAATCCTGTAGGTACTACAGCAACTGAAGAAGACTTTGAACTCAGCGAGATGGTATCATTCGTTGAGTTATTTAATACTACGCTAGAGAAGGTAAAAGAAGTACTCCCTAAACTTACGGAGAGTATGATGGAGTTATGTCCTACATTTTATAATTCAATAAAAGAAGACGTTGACGGACAGTTGTTAAAGAGTTGTACTATAAGTAAGTTATCACCAGGTACAAAGATCAATCCGCACAGTGGTGACATAGATTCATTACGCTTACATTTCCCTATTGTAACTGATGCATGTGCATGGTTAAGTGTACGTGGAAGAAAGAGGACATGGATACCAGGAGAACTCTTTGCTTTTCATGATCATGATAAGCATTGGGCTCAGCATAATGGTTTAAAGGATAGGATAGTTGTTATCATGGATTACTCTTTATCTCAGTTGGAAGAGGAGAAAGGTATCGTTTTGCAAAAATGGGATGAGGAAGAGGACTATATATAATAGCATTTATTATAGCTATGATTAATTTTTTAATGCCCATTGCAATAAGTATCATCAACAAAGCAGTTGATAGGATACCTGATGA
>Ga0115011_10001411_pt1 | contig 17279 bp, 14 predicted proteins | sample TroAtlMetagenome_2_FD_88705 | JGI IMG/M metagenome (GOLD analysis project Ga0115011, IMG submission 88705) | Marine eukaryotic phytoplankton communities from Atlantic Ocean - Tropical Atlantic ANT8 Metagenome | ecosystem: Environmental > Aquatic > Marine > Oceanic | place: Tropical Atlantic...
TGAATTTTGATTTCCCCTCCGCGCTTGGCCAAGCAGGATTTGAATTGTACTTTGCCCGCCGATGGTTCTCGTCCTCGACAACTATGATTCGTTCACCTTCAACCTCGTCCAGTATCTTGGCGAGTTGAAGGCCAACGTACTCGTGCACCGGAACGACGAGGTCACCATCGAGCAGATCGAGGCCGACAGACCCGATCGCATCCTCGTCTCCCCCGGCCCGCGCACCCCTCGCGAAGCAGGCCTGTCCAACGACGTCATCAAGCACTTCGCCGGCAAGCTGCCGATCATGGGCGTTTGCCTCGGGCACCAATGCATCGGCCATGCCTTCGGTGGTGAGGTCGTCGTGAACTACCGGATGATGCACGGCAAAACATCGTCCATCAGCCACAACGGCAAGGACTTATTCAAAGGTATTCCCTCCCCTTACGTCACTACGCGTTACCACTCGCTCGTCGTAAAACGCGAGACGTTGCCGGATTGCCTGGAGGTAACGGCAGAAACGGAGGAAGGTGAAATCATGGGGTTGCGGCACAAGGAACTCCCCATATGGGGTGTGCAGTTCCACCCCGAAAGCATCCTCACCGAACACGGCCATACGATGATGCAAAACTTCCTCGACCTCGAGGTTTAGGGGCCACGCTCCAGGCGGCGCTAACTCATCGGGAACAGCCAGGCGAGCAACATCACGGCAACCAAGCCGTCGATCGCCATTACAGTCATCAGAAACGAGACGCTTCGAATCGACTCGCGGATCGTCATTCCGCTCATCCGGTTAATCACCCAGAAGCCGCTGTCGTTCATCCACGGAAACGGCTTTGAACCGCAGCCAATCGCCAGCGCCAAATAGACTGGATGGAACGGCAGTGTTGCCGCCATCCCTGCGAAAATGCCCACCGAGGTGATCATCGAAACCGTCGCCGAGCCCTGCGCCGTGCGCACCACCGCCGTCACAAAAAAAGCCAGCGGTAAAAGAAGCAGCCCGGTGATTTCAAAATCCGCCGCCAAACCGCCGATGCGCGCTGCGATGTTCGTCTGCTGCAGCATCGATCCGAACGACGCGCCAGCGGCTGTGATCAGAATCACCACCCCGCCGCTGGCCAAGGCCGATTGCACGGAGTCGAAGAGCGCCTGCTTGTCACCTCGTTTTTGCATCGCCAATAAGCCAAGCCCCACAGCCGCCGCAATAATCAGCGCAATGTTTTTGTCGCCGACCAAGCCAAGAAAATAGGCCAAACCGACCGGCGGGGCAGCGATGAGCTTTTGAAGAATGGTGTTGCCGCCGATTAGCACAATCGGCAATAGCACCGGCAGCAACGCTAGGCCAAGCGATGGCAGCGATTTGTTGTCGCGCTGAGCTATCTCCTCCAGCTTGGCCAAGGGCAAATCAGCCGAGTCGCGCAACGGCACCTGCCACTTGTCGTGCACGTTGACGAACTTGGCATAAACATAACCAGTCGCGCACGCCACCGAACCGACCACCAACCCCATCAGGATCATCAGTCCTAGCTCGACATCGAGTTGAACGGCCACGAACAAGGGCCCCGGTGTCGGCGGTACCAGCGAATGCGCCATAGTCGCACCGGCCACGATTGTCATGATGTATAGCCCGTAGTTTTCGCGAAACCGCATCGCCAGCGCTTTGCCAAGCGGGATCATCAAATAAAAAACTGTGTCGAAGAAAACCGGTGTGCCGAGCAGGAACCCACTTCCAGTGAAAGCCAGCGGTGCACGTTTCTCGCCGAGCAGCCCCAGCGCCGATCGAATGATCCGCTCTGCACCGCCACTCTCCAAAAGGCATTTGCCAATGATCGCAGCCATCGCGATGAGAATCCCTAAGCTGCCGCATGCCTTTCCAAACGCACCCGTAACCCGGGAAATCACAGACTGCGCCGCTGTGTGCTTGGCCTTGGTTTTGTGCAACTCCTGAACCAAGTTAGTTAAGTTTGGATCGTCTTGGCCAAGTCGATTGGTCGCCTGTTTAAGAATGTCTTTTTCAATCCGGGTATCATTCATCACCGACTCCTTGATGGCATCCGGCGTTGCCAGCAAACCAACCACCAACGCCCCACCGATCAGCGCCATAAAAGCATGCAACCGCAACCACAAGACACCGCCGATCACCACAGCCATCCCTATCAACAAAATAATCAGCGGATCCATTTGAATTTAATTTGGTTGATCACCCTCAATCCACTTGACGCTGTGGTCGCCTGTCACGGCCACCGTCTCCGGTGGCGAGTCGATTCTGAAATAAGACCAAGGCCCGGGGATAAAGGGGTATTTCTCGACGATACTCTTGTCCACTTCAATACCCAGCCCCGGCCCGTCCGGCAAAATTAGATAACCGTCTTTCATCGCAAGCGGTTCCTTTAGGATTTCATCTGCCACCGGGAACGGATACATCCCGGGTCGGCCGTCATTCGAGTAGCACGGAAACTCCAACCACTCCACAACATCCTCCTCCCAGCAAACGCCGAGATGCGCTGCCGCAAGCACTTCCAGATTTGTGCCCCAACTATGAAACGCAAATCGAAGGTCATGTTGCTTCACCTTCTCAAAAATTCGTCGGCCCATCGCAAAACCACCTTGGCAACATACATCCATCTGGATGAAATCTGCGCAACCCTTGTCAAACAAATCCATGAAGCCCGCTTCATCCGGCTCATGCTCCCCGGTGGCAATTGGAAACTTCGCAGCATCCTTCAACCGCGCGTACGCCTCGTGATCCTCTGGCGGCAAAGGCTCCTCCAGCCAAGTCGGGGCAAATTCAGCCATTGCGTTGGCCAAGCCTAAAATCGTCTCAAGCGAATAAGTTTTATCCCCCATCCGCCACCAAGAATGCGCGTCGATCATCAGCCCAACATCCGGCCCGGCCGCAGCGCGCATTTGCCGCATCGTCTCCAAATCCGCATCAGGCCCTCGCGCCGGCCTCATTTTGTAGGCTGAAAACCCCATCCCGGCTATCGCCACAGCCTCCTCCGCGAATCGCTCCGGCTCCATGTACATCCCCGCGCTGCCATAAAGCTTGATCCTGTCCCGCTTGGCCCCTCCCGTGATGTCACTTAACGGACACCCTTCAAATCGGGCCATCAAATCCATGACGGCAATCTCCACGGCCTGATACGTCTTGGTCAGTTCCAAGTCGCCTTTGAAATCAAAACTTGTCCAAGCGCTGGGATCGCGCCCCTCTAAGAACGGAGAGATAATCTCACGAATCTCACGCTCAGCCCTCTCATGCGCCGGTCCCGGGGCAAACCCCTGAAGCCGATTATCCGCCGTGACACAAATGAACATCGCATCCCGCTTCAACACGGTTCTCTCCCCACCATAAAACGGCAGTACCAGCGGCTCCGGCAATGGGCAGGAAACCAGAAAAGCCTCAACACTATTGATTTTCATGTGATTATCCGCTTGGGCAAGCGACTAGCCCAAAACGGAAAAGCACAACCTAAACAAAGGCCGTCCCTTGGCCAAGCCCTGTAAGACAAAAAAAAGCGTGCTGTTCCGCACCGAAAAAATTGATCTGAAGAATTAGTCCAAGTTACTTAAACTTGCCCATTTGAAGAGTTAGTCTGGGGCTTGGAAAGGGCCCAATTTAAGTTACCTCGACCGCAACTTAATTAGAGTTTAACGTCAATCAAATAACCTCGGAAACAGGCATTCTTGTTCGCACGTTTCACAAGTTTCCAAAAGTGCACTTGAGTCTCATGTGTTCAAATGGCTTGGTTTGAAACAAGTACGTTGAGTGTATAATAAATGATGCGACGAACGACTTCGCCCGCTTAGTTCGCCACAACTTAGAAAAGCTAAATAATTTTTTATTTATTGAGACATTCACTTCCATGAATTGCGTCGTCTTAACGAGAGCATATGACCAGCCAAACTTATCTTTAGACTTAGCTTCACTGAGTCAAATTGACTCACTCCTCATAATCCGTTAGGTTCTTGAAAAAAAAGGGCTGCTAGGTCTCCGTTTACTGCTTTTTTGAGATGAAACTAATCAATCGAATCATGGCTAATGAGGAGGCATTTCACCTTTTTTTGGCTGCTTTTATTGGTGTCATTGGTGGATTAGTGAATCTGGTGTTCTTATTTTTGGTGAACTCAATTCAGTGGATCGTTTTTTGGCAATCTGACTCTCCAGGGGATTTGGCTCAGGGTTTGAGCTCTTTTGAGAGGATTATTATTCCTACATTAGGTGGTTTGTTGGCTGGATTGGTTCTTTTGCTTAGAACACATCTTTCTGGAAACAAGAAGGTTACGAATGTTTTGGAGGCAGTCGCCGTTGGAGATGGTCGGCTTGGCATGCGGGCAACGCTGATTCATGCTTGGTCGTCCCTTTTAAGTATCGGGACGGGGGCTTCGATTGGCCGGGAGGGGGCGATTACGCAGTTAACGGCTACTTTTGCGTCTAAATGGGGTCAATTTCACCAATGGCAGCCTTATCGGCTTCGACTGATGGTTGCATGTGGGGCGGCGGCCGGTCTGGCTGCCGCCTACAATGCCCCGATTGCTGGAGCACTTTTTGCCGCCTTGGTTTTGGTTGGGAATTTTTCGATGAACCTATTTGCTCCGTTGGTCATGGCTTCGGTTGTGGCCACGATGGTTTCACGATTTTGGTTTGGCATTGAGCCTTGGTATGTGCTGCCCGAATCGATTGATTTCAACCAAGCAGCCCGGTTTTCACAAATGGGTTGGTTTTTAATCTTGGGAACACTCTCAGGCGTTGGGGGTGCTTTTTTTCTAAAGTCGATTCAGAAAGTTGAGTCCGCGACTGAGAAGAGTACTTGGCCAAGCTCGGTGAAACTTGGCTTGGCTGGTTTGTCGGTTGGCTTAATCGCCTTGGTTTTTCCGGGTGTCTGGGGTAACGGATATGAGGTCACGAACCAGATTTTGAAGGCTGAATCACCGGAAACAGGGTTTTCGGTGCTCGTACAGGGTTCTGTTCTCAAAAGTCTCGATGCTTGGAAGATCCCGCTGTTTGTGCTGGCCGGATTGCTTGTGGCAAAGTTCGTCGCCACGGTTGTCACGGTTGGCGCTGGAACGATCGGAGGGGTGTTTACCCCGACTCTATTTCTTGGAGCAGGTCTTGGGGCGGCCTTTAGCCAAGCGCTTGGCCTGCTAGGCTTTGCGGAAGAGACACCGATGGTTGCTTTTGCATTAGTCGGCATGGGCAGTGTCTTGGCAGCAACCACCCGCTCGCCGTTGTTGGCGATGATCCTGATATTTGAAATCTCGCTGAAATATGAGTTGATGCCGCCGCTGATGATTAGCTGCGTGGTGGCGACTTTGGTTTCGAAGAAGTTTTTTAAGGCATCGGTTTACTCGGCGCCGCTTCATCGGCGCGGATTGGTGGTGGACCAGGAAAACCGCAGGATGGGATCTGCCTACGACCGTTGCATCGGGGACGTGATGGTGGGGCCGACTTCGCCGATCAAGGAGACGGCAGCCTTGCCTGAAATCTCGGAACTCTTCCTTGCCAGCCCTCGAAACTATCTGCCGGTATTAAGCGCAGATAATCGATTGGTGGGGGTGATTTCGCTTCAAGATGTTAAAGCCCACCTCAATGCGGGGGACGAGATGCGGGCGGTGATCGCGCTGGATCTGATGCGGCCGGTGGACACGGTGCTAACACCCAACCGGCAGTTGATGGATGCCCTGCCTGAGATCATGGGCTCTGAGATGGAGATGATCCCGGTGGTAAACTCGAACAGGGAGATGCACTTGGTTGGCTCGGTGTCGCGCAGCAAGACGCTAGGTCTGATGTCGGAAGCGATCGCCAAGAGCGGTTTGGAAAACACGATTTAAGATCGTGGACGGGTAACGCTTGGCCAAGGGGCAGAGCTACTCGCCGGCTCTGATGAAGTGGATATCGACCAGCTCGCCCGGATGGATGTCCAGCTTGATTGGTTCGCCCTCGGCATCGACCAAGTCAATCGTGAAAGGTAAAACTTTTTTGTAGGCAGCCCGGTTCCTCAGTACACCGCTTCCGACGGCCTCAAGCCGATTGCTGACCTTGGACACCTTGGCCCGGGCAACTTTCCTGTCGACTCCCAACCAAGAAAAGAGGCCGGATGTGGTGGGGCGTCGTGTCCTTATTTCAACCTCCATTCCAGCCTCCGGCTCCAGGTAAATGGGTTGGGGGACGTATCCAACGATCTTCTTGACCTGCGTGGAACTGATAGTAGCGATGGTCTCACCTGCCTGGACGCTCTCGCCGGTTTGTTTGCTGATACTCCCAATTTCGCCGTCAATTGGGGACAATAAAATAATGTCATCCAGCAATTTCTCCACGCGGCTCAAACCCTGGTCGAGTCTCTTGATTTGAGATTGATCCAACTGGCTTGACGGATCGTTTTCCTGTGCCTCGCGGAGGGCCTCCTCTATCGAGGCCACCAACTCGGTTTTTTGTTGAACCTGCACGGCGTAGCTGTCGCGATCTGTCTTGGCCTTGTTGTAAACTGACTCTGAAACAAGCGTGTCCTTGAACAGATTTTCAATTCGCTGAAACTCTTTTTCTGAATTCTGAAGCTCGATCTTCAATGCCGCAACTGACGTCCGCTCGTTCAGCCAGTCCAATCGGAGCTGATTGTAGCTCAGGGTGGTCCGCGCCCGCTGCATGGGGTCTATGGTCAGTGTGAGCAAATCGACCTGTGCCCGAACCCACTCCACGGTTGCGTCGGCAAAGTCCGGATCCATCGAGTAATCAATATAGGCAATAGGGTCGCCTGCTTTCACCGTGTCGAAACGGCCGACGGCAACCTTTGTCAACAACCCTGGGCGGGGGCTGGAGAGAACGATATTCTCTGAACGCGCCTCGCCCACCACTGAAGACGGGCTGACGCGACTGAACCAAAGAATCATCACCCCGGCGATGCAGAGCAGAAACACGATGACAGGCAGGGTGACCTGCCTGAAGTCCTGCCATCTTTGTTCGGCTGGGATGGGAATGGGCTGTTTATCGCTCATGTGCTAGACTTCTGATTCTGCCTCCGCCTTCAGTCCTGTGACTCGGGACACGCCGTCCATCTCTCGCAACTCGATTAGCAGATCCTCCAAGCGTGAAGGATCGCGCAAAAGCAACCGATAGGAAAAACCCACTCCTGAGGAACCGTCAACCGTTCGCTCGCTGACACAACGGGAACGGCGGGTATGACGCCCGAATATATCGTCCAACACTCTAATTTCCGGGGCAGAGCGCTCCCAATGAAGATTGAGAATGGTGTCGTACCGATGCCGGGTACCGAACGAAGTCATCCGAATGTAAAACATAATCAGACAGATCATCATGCATCCGGCTATGGCCGTCGCAAATTTTAACGTGCCGCAGGCCATGCCGATGACGATGACCGATAAGATAAACGAGGTGTCCAGCGTATCCCTGAGTACATTGCGGAATCGAACGATGGCAAATATTGCCATCAATCCAAAAGCTGTCACCAGGTTATTGGACAGAACAAGCATCACCATCGAAACGATGGTCGGAATAACCACAAGAGAGTTAACGAATGACCTGGAATAGGATAACCCTGTATGGGTGACCATATAAACCCATGCAATGGCGTGCCCGCAGACAAAAGCCAGCAGCAAACCCATAAGCATCATGGGAACATCCGTGGGAACTGGAGTGTAGTCTCCTTGTAAAAACCAGTGATCCATTAATCGTTATGTAACCTTTTCCCTTGAGTGAGCGATTGGCCAACCGCTAGAATCCAGCCCTTCCTGAACGAATTGTGAACCCAACACAGTGACTCCGTCAACGTACTTGGCTGCACCACATTGTGTCAGGCCAAATATTCTGACCAATTCGCGGAACCAGTCTGGGAAACGATTGGTAAACTTTAACTCCAGCACCACATTGTCGCCAAACACTAACTTGGGATCTTTCATTTGAGTTATCAAATGCGACTTGTGCTCAACCTCAATCCGGATCTGCCGATCCAGCGTCACACGCACCGAGTTGTCATGACGACTCGTCCATGCTTCACGGTAATAAGCAACGTGAGCCTTCGGTGCCGCCTCCAATTCCTGCATGTGATGTATGAACTGTTCGACGGCCGCACGATGTGCCGGCTCCCCGCTGGACATTTGTCCAAGTAACGGCAACTGACCACTCAGCACATGCCCTAAATCCTCGCGATTCACGCCACCCCGCTCCTTCGCTATCGTGTTGTTCGTGCGACGCTTGACCTCGAAATAAACCGGCGCCTTCGGACGATCCTCGTAAAAGCGAATGCGCAGCTTATAGCGATTTTTGTCTCCATTGATCGTCGTTTGGTAAAGACGCAAACCCGGGGAATCCAGATATAGACTGTGCACCGGGTAGGAAAAATTGGGCTGGGTCGCACCGAAAGGATCCAAATCAAGATATGAGGACACAAAATCACGCACAGACACCGCTACATCATCACCGATGATGTACTTGTGCTCGTATCGTTGTTTTTGCAAATTGTCCGCCAAAATAAATTCGCATCAATTGAAAAGATGCACTTCCCTCCCTGTCTGTCCTATTTCACTCGAAAAAGCCCGAAGGGAGGGCAATTTAACGCGTAATACGCAGTTGTCACGAAAAAGTTACATCGCTACGATTTGGCCAAGCTAATCGACACTTTGTCTCTTTCAATGGTTGCTAACTCGAATGACCTTTGGCTAAATCGCCCGCGTGAAACGGTTTTCATCCATTACAACACTGGTCCTTTCTCTTGGCCTCCTGTTCACAGCCCAGGCTGCAGGGCCCAACGATTCATTCATCCAAGCCTACACACTCATCGCACAGGCCGATAACCTGTCCCGGCTGGGTCAAAAAAACTCCGCCATCCAGAAATACAGGCAAGCCCACAATGAACTCGCCGCACTTCAGTCCGGCTACCCAAACTGGAATGCCGGTGTAGTCAGTTTCCGAATCAAGTATGTCGATCAGAAACTCAAGGCCCTCGGCGACGAGGCTCCAGAAACGGCGCCATCCTCAGCCAAGCCAGCTATCCTTGACTCCACCACCGCAAGCCGCGAAATCGCCGTTCTAAAGCGTAAGGTTGAATCGCTGGAAAACGCTATCATCCTCAAAGACGCCAAACTCAAGGAGGCGCTCTCCGCCGTCCCTGCGCCAGAGGAGACCCAGCAACTCGCCACGCTGGAGGCCAACCTCTCCGACTTGCGCCAAGAAAACGCTAACCTCAAGAGCGCCATCGACAAAGCCACCACCCAGTTAAAGGTCGCTAACACCGGCTTAGCCAAGACTAAGGCCCAAGCCGAAAAAGCGCAGGCTGACTTGGTCAAGGCCCAAGCCGAAACCGATAAAACTAACGAGGCGCTCGATCAGGCAGTGGAAGAAGCAAAGACCGCCAAGGCAAAAGCAAACGACCGCCAAGCCCAGCGCCTTGAGAATAAATTGGCGGACAAGCAGAAAAATCTGGCCAAAACAGAAAAGGAACTGGCCTCACTCACAACAGCTCACAAAGCCCTCGAGTCGGAACTCAAGTCGTTCAAAAAAGGAAGCCGCGAAAAAGACCTACAGGCTGAAGTTAAGTCACTCCAAAAAGAGCTGTCCGAAAACCAGAAAGACATTGAAAAAGCCTCGGGTGAAGTGGCTGCGCTCAAAAGCGACAAGATCTCTCTTGAGGAGGAACTCAAATCGTTCAAGAAAGGCAACCGCGAAAAGAAACTCGAAGCCGAGGTCCGTTCACTCGAAAAGCAGCTGACCAGCAGCAACAGTAAACTGAATGAAACAGCAAGTAATCTGGCTACCGCCGAGAGAAGTAACGATTCACTCGAGGATCAGCTCAAGTCACTCCAGAAAGGCTCCCTCGAAAAAGAGATGGGTAACTACATTAACTCGCTCGAGAAACGTCTGGCCAAGGCCGAGCGTAAAAACACCAATCCCGCCAGCAAAAGGAAGGGGCTTACCGGCATCTTTAACTGGCAAAAATCAGAACGGGCTGAGAAGGCCCAAGTAGCTGAGTTACAGAACCGAATCGACACCTTGCGGTCGCGCCTCGAGATTCTCGAGGCCGAGAAAATTCCCTACACCGACGAGGAAAAGAAACTGTTCGCCGAGCCGAACACAGGGGATCAAACCGTCAACTCGCTTCAAGCAAAGGTGGCCACCCTTCCAAAAGGTGCCGCGGACGATTTCAAAGCGGGCCAGGCGGCCCTGATCGAGTCCAAGTTCGGCGAAGCCGAGCAGAAATTCCTGCACGTCCTCAAACTGGACGAAGAGAATCCGTTGACACTTGGGAATCTTGCCCTCGCACAAATGGAACAGGGCAACTACGAGGGAGCCGAAGCCAGCCTGACCCGTGCGCTAAAGAACAATGACGAGGATGCCTTCTCCCTATCGCTGATCGGCACGCTTCGCTATCGGCAGAAAAAATATGATGAAGCACGCGATTATCTGGCCAAAGCGGTCAAACTGAATCCGGAGGATTCCCGCGCACAGCATTTTCTCGGATCAGCGCTCAACAACCTTGGCCAACGCAAAGCCGCTGAGACGTCGCTGCGCAAAGCGGTTCAAATCAAGCCGGGATATTCCGAGGCTCATCACAATCTCGCCGTGGTTTATGCCACTCAGAATCCGCCCTTCATTGCCTTGGCCAAGTTCCACTACGAGAAGGCCCTCGCCGGCGGCCACAAAAAGAATGCCGACCTGGAAAAAATCCTCAATAGCGGCAATTAAACCGTCATGCTCGAGCAGTATGCCGAGGAACTGAGCGTCTCCACTCTCGGCCGCACGCTCTACGAGATCACCCGTGAGGTGGCAGCATTGGTTACGGACAGCGGCTTTACAACAGGCTTGGTCACCCTGCACGTTCGACACACCTCCGCGTCGCTTCTAATCCAGGAAAACGCCGACCCGAGCGTGCGCACCGACCTTGAGTCGATCTTCGCCCGCCTTGCTCCCGACGCCGATCCGGTTTATGAGCATAATTATGAAGGCGACGACGACATGGCCGCTCACGTCCGCACCGCGCTGACAAGTGTCAGCCTCAGCATCCCCATCGCCGGTGGCTCGATGGTGCTCGGCACCTGGCAGGGCATCTACCTCTGGGAACACCGCACCCACCCCCACACCCGCCAAATCCACATCCACATCACCGGCGAATAACCCCAAGTTTTCGTTGACGATGAGGTCTCTTTTCTGCTCAATCGCCGTCATGGCTTACTCCATTTCTTTTCTTCGTCGCTTTATTTTTGCCGCCGGTGCGTTTGCGCTTGGCCAAGCCGCCGCCCAAGCCGAGGTCAAGCTGCCCTCAGTCTTCGACGACCACATGGTTCTGCAGCAGGGCCAAAAACTCCCCATCTGGGGCTGGGCCGATCCCGGCGAGTCGGTGACCGTCTCCGTCGCCGGCCAATCCAAAAAAACGAAGGCCGGCAAGGACGGAGCATGGAAAGTCCACCTCAAGCCGCTCAAGGCCTCCAAAACGCCGGTCGCCTTTTCGGTAAAAGGCAGCAACTCGATCGAATTCGAGGACGTGCTCGTCGGCGAAGTCTGGCTTTGCTCCGGACAGTCCAACATGGAGTGGCGCGTCTCACAATCGGACAATCCAAAAGAGGAAATTGCCGCTGGCAAGCACCCGCTGATCCGTCACATCAAGATTCCGCACCGACCGTCCGCCACACCGGAAAAGGACGTCACCCCCGAGCGCGGAGGGTGGGAGGTTTGCAGCCCGGAGACGGTGGGCAGCTTCACCGCCGTTGGGTACTTTTTTGCGCGCCATCTTCAGGGTGAACTCGGTGTGCCGATTGGGCTCCTCGGCTGCAACTGGGGCGGCACCCGCATCGAACCGTGGACCACACCGAGCGGTTTCAAGTCGGTACCAGAACTCAAGAAGGATTACGCTGATAAACTCGATACGTTTCCGAAGAAGCGTGACAACGGGACCATCAATCACCAGTCTCCGCTCGCGCTGCATAACGGCATGATTTCGCCGATCAACCCATACGGCATCCGGGGCGCGCTCTGGTATCAAGGCGAGAGCAACAACGGGGAAGGGATGCTCTACTACGAAAAAAAGAAGGCTCTGATCAACGGTTGGCGTGATATCTGGAACAACAAAAAAATGCCCTTCTACTTTGTGCAACTGGCGCCCTATAAATACGGTGGTGAACCGACCCGACTGGCCGGAATCTGGCAGGCGCAGTTGGAAACTCTGAAGGTTCCGCATACCGGCATGGCGGTCACCACCGACATCGGCAATATCCGCGACATTCATCCACGCAATAAACAGGAAGTGGGTCGCCGCCTCGCCTTGTGGGCTCTCGCCAAGGATTACGGCAAAAAAGGGATCGAGTACTCAAGCCCTTTGTTTAAGTCGGCTAGATTCCGCAAAGATACTGTTACTGTTCGCTTCACTCACGCCGATGGTTTGAAGTCAACCAACGGCCAAGCCCTGAGCCATTGGGAAGTTGCCGGTGAGGATGAAAAATTCACTGCCGCCCAGGCGGAAATAAAAGGCAGCACCGTGGTCGCTAGAAGTGATACAGTGAAGAAACCCAAGTTCGTACGCTTCGGCTACCACCAGGAAGCTGAACCAAACTTGGCCAATGGCGCCGGGCTGCCTGCTTCACCGTTCACCACAGGTGAAGTGAAATAATTATGGCCTCGGGCAAGCGCTTGGCCACAACCAATGGGCGCAACAATAAGACATTTCAATAGGGTCACCGTGCCCATCTGCGCAGCCCTATTTTATTTTCTCATGACGCCGGTTGGCCAAGCCGCCGAGCCGGATTTCAAGATCCAGAGCGGCAAAAACAACCGCCTGCCCGGGCTCAAGTCGGCGTTGCCAAAGCATGTCCAGGTATTCGGACTGTACATCCAAGCGACCGACCGCGTGTCGGATGCCAAACTGCTGCACGCCGCCGACATAACCGCGGATTTCCTCGACAACGATCGCGATGGCAAACCGGACAATCCAAAAGTAAACGACAAACTCTGGAACGAGCGGTCGGCGATCGTCATGGGCTACGATGAGCGGGAACTCGAACGGCTCCACGACCGTTACGGTGAGATGTTCGACGACTACGCGCTGCAGGGCCTGTACGCCACCGAGACGCTGCCCAACGCCGGGCCGCACAACCCTAAGTCGCGCGAGTTTGATGCCTCCATTGAGGAGATTTTACACATTATCACCTCGGTCGGTTACGCTGGTGTTTACCCAAAAGTGTTCGGCGAACTCCACGGCTCTGAGCTTGCCAACGCAATGGATATCGCGCGCGGCGGCTACTTCCGTACCGTGCCACGCCGCTATCCCGCTAGTGCCTGGTACTCCTACGACGACCGCACCTGCGACTACGGCTGCCAGGTCACCGAGTATGTTTACTGGGCGCTCACCAGTCTTCTCGACGGACAGGATTTTAAGGGTCGGGGCGAAAACATTGAGCATGAGTGGAAACTCAACACGCCTGAAAAACTGCGTACCAAGGACAAGTCCATCGTCAAAATCCTCACCGATCCAAAGTACCACGTCCCCACCCGACTCCCCGATGGCAAGTACCGGCAAATGCGCAAACAAGCCGCCGTCCAGCTCAAGATTGACTTAGACGAAAGCCAGTTCAAGCTGACCACTAAATTGCCAAAAGGCTCGACGGCCATCGTCGAGGCAACAAACGACCTGCTGTCTTGGAGCTTGGCTGAGCGCGTGCCGAGTGATACCACGCTGCTGGAATTCCACATCGTGACCAAGCTGGGACAAGCGCAATTCTTCCGGCTCCGCTTCAACGACTAGCCACCGACCCCGATGCGATTATTCGACGCGCACAACCATGTGCAGGACGCCCGGTTTTGCGGGCAGCAGGACGAGTTGATAAACGATTGCGTCGCCGTTGGCCTGTCACGAATGGTCGTCAACGGCACTTGCGAAAGCGACTGGCCGGCGGTCGCCGGCTTGGCCAAGCGCCACGGTTGCGTGCTGCCGAGCTTCGGGCTGCATCCGTGGTTTGTTCACGAGCGCTCGCCGGAATGGCTGGCCAAGCTCGGACAGCAACTAGACGAATGCCCAGCCGCCGTTGGCGAGTTTGGGCTCGACCGCTGGAAGCCCGGCTTGAGCTACGAAGGGCAGGAGGAAGTTTTCACCGCCCAACTTTGCCTCGCCGCCGAGCGCGATCTCCCAGCGAGCATTCACTGCCTAAAAACGTGGGGACGGCTTCATGAGTTGCTCCGCGACAGCTCGCTGCCCAAGCGCAATTTCCTGCTGCACAGCTACGGTGGTCCGGCGGAAATGGTTAAGCCGTTAGCCAATCTCGGCGCATACTTTAGCTTCCCTGGTGCCTTCGCGCACGAGCGCAAAAACCGCCAGCGCGACGCCTTCCGACAAGTGCCGACCGACCGACTGCTCATCGAAACCGACGCCCCCGACCAGGCGCTGCCAGATAACCAAGTCACCCATCCGCTTGTCCAGAAGGTCAACCATCCGGCCAACATCATCGCCGTATACGAGGCCACCGCTGAGTTGCTTGGTCAAGCACCCGACGACTTGGCCAAGCGCGTGGAGGAAAATTTCGTCCGCCTTTTCGGCTGTTAAACCCTGGGTTCGCGGGCGACGAGGTCGCGGGCTTTTTGGATTAAGCGCCAGTCGTCGATGAGATTGCCGAACTTGAAATCTGGCAGGCCGCTCTGCGCCTGGCCGAGCAACTCACCCGGGCCGCGCTGCCGCAAATCCTCTTCTGCCAATTCGAATCCGTCGCCGCTTTTTTCCATCACGTCGAGCCGTCGTCGGCCGTCGTCGGTCACTTCATCGGCGACGAGGATGCAGTGCGACTCGTACTCACCCCTGCCGATCCGACCTCGCAATTGGTGCAACTGCGCCAAGCCGAAACGGTCAGCGTTCTCGATGAGCATGATCGTCGCGTTCGGAATATCGACGCCGACCTCGATCACGCTTGTCGCCAATAGGGTCTTGATTTTTCCAGCGAGAAAACCAGTGATGACCTGCTCTTTCTCGGCGAACTTCAGCCGGCCGTGCAGAAGGCCAACGGTGTGCGGTGCGAGTTTTTCCCGCACGGTCTCGAGTTCCTGATTGACCGCCTTGAGGCTGCCGCCACCCTCGTCATCGACGCGCGGATAAACGACGTATGCCTGTCTGCCCTCAGCCAGTTTTTCGCAGATGAAACCCCACACCTTGGGCAGGCTCTCCGGCTTGCGAACGTGCGTGCGTACCGGGCCGCGGCCCGGCGGTAACTCGTCGATCAGCGAGATGTCGAGGTCACCGTAAACAGTCAAGCCAAGCGTACGCGGTATCGGCGTCGCGGTCATCACGAGCACGTGAGGATACTCCCCTTTGCTAACGAGCTTCTTTCGCTGTTCGACACCGAACTTGTGTTGCTCGTCGATGATCGCCAGCCCCATTTTCTCGAGCTCAAACTTCTCCTCGACGAGCGCATGCGTCCCAATCACAAGCGGCGGCAACTCGTTGTTCCCCATGCCCAACTCAGGCTGGCCGGGGTCACTCATTGTTTTCCTTGCGCCAGTGTGAAGGTGCACGGGGATGCCGAGGGGCTCAAACCATTTGCCGAAAACACGATAATGTTGCTCGGCCAAAATCTCCGTCGGCGCGAGTACGACGACGCTGAAACCGCTCTCGACGGCTCGCAGCGCTGCGCAGGCGGCGACGGCGGTTTTGCCGGAGCCGACGTCGCCCTGCAGCAGCCGGCGCATCGGGTACGAGCCCGCCATGTCACGGGCAATCTCCTTCCACGCGCGCTGCTGCGCGCCGGTAAATTTAAAGCCCAATCTAGCTAAAAAAGGCTTTAAAAAACGGTCATCTCCGGAGCATCCCAACGCCTTAACCTTGGCCTGAAATATCTTTCGCTTTACGCTGATCTGCCGCTGAAACCGGATAAACTCCTCCAGCGCCAACCGCTCGCGAGCCAGTTCGGTTTGCCCGAGGTCGTCTGGGAAATGTACCGCCTTGAACGCCTCCGCCAGCGGCAGCCAATGACTGTCGTCGCCAGCCAACAGTTTGGCGTTAGTGTTGGGTACGGCGTCGGCGAACTGCTCAATGACGCGCCACATCGCGCCGCGTAGCCAGCGTTGCTTGATGCCTTCGGTCAACCGGTACACCGGCACGATGCGCTTGAGATGGATGAACTCCTCGCCCTCCTCGGATACCTCCACCTCAGGGTGATCCATCGTGCGAGGTTTCTCCGTCTTGAGTTTGCCGTGGACATGAACGAAGTCGCCGGTTTTGTAGTAGCGCTCCATGTAGGGCATATTCCACCAACGGCAATGGATTCGAGCCGTGCCATCGTCAATGATGAGCTCGAACAGACTCTTGCCAAAGCGCATCCGCTTGACGCCCGCCGCGACAATCGGCCCGGCGACGGTGGCATCATCGCCCTTGGCCAAAGCCTTAACCTCGTGCTGCTGGTTACGGTCCTCGTAGCGCCTTGGCCCGTGCCACAACAGGTCGGCGACGGTCCGAATGCCGAGCTTGGCCAGGCGCGTCGCGCGCTCAACGCCGACACCGGGCAACGCCGCCACCTGTTGGCCAATGGGATCTGTCACAAACTCGGACACTTCGACAGTTGTACCGGTAACCTCGCGCTTGGCCAAGCCAGCCGTCGGTTTACCTTTCGCTGGGCCAAGCCAAGCCGTAGAGTCCGCTACCGGTGGCTCGCGAGTTGACAGACAATCACGACCAGTTGTGGAAAGGATACAGCCAAGTATTCATGGAGATGGACGACCTGACGCTTGCGCGCTGGATGGCGCAGACGCTGGGCCAATTCTCAGGCCAAGCCTGGCGGCTCTCCCATCCGCTAATGCTGGCCTACGAATTGGCGGCGCATGCGGCGCACGAACGCCAAATCTGGCTCAAGGGCATGGCGATCATCCCCGCAGACTACACCGCTTCCGAGTGTTGCCGGGCACCGCTGTTGCCGACTCTCTCCCGGGACCTGTACGACGTCGGCTTGGTTTGCAAACACTGCGGCGAAACGTGCGTGAAACTCGATAATCTACCAGATGAAATAAGGCAGGAGCTCGACACATGGTCGGTTTGTTACGACAAGGCGCACTCCGTCGCGCACTGGGAGGAGGACGGCAAAAAACTGCCGCCCGACTACGACACGCTATTCGAGTTGGCGGCACAATCCGCGGAAAAACTGCTGGCCCAGGCGGGTACCCAACTGGCCCCGGCACTGCTCGATATTTACCCGGCGGTAGCATGGGAAGATCAAGACGAGTGCCTCGAAGTTCGCCCCGAGGACGTCGATATTTGATGCCGGCTTAAACCCGGTCCTTCTGATCGGGGAACCTCTCCTTGATCGTGCGAACGAGACGGTGCTCA